>JGI24922J38493_100787_pt1 | contig 33569 bp, 31 predicted proteins | sample LinPFosplate10_FD_38493 | JGI IMG/M metagenome (IMG submission 38493)
TGCAGGTCGACTCTAGAGGATCCCACATACTCTCAATGCTCGTGGTGTAGACGCCACATTTATAAATTCATCGCTTTCAAAGGAAGCTCGAATTGCCCGCTACCGAGCGATCGCAAATGGCTCATATAAATTGCTCTATGTCACACCTGAGCGATTTCAAAAACCTAATTTTCGAGATGTTCTAAGCACACGCAAAGTACCGTTCCTCGCAGTCGATGAGGCACACTGCGTCAGCCAGTGGGGGCATGATTTTCGTCCGGACTACACACGCGTTGGTGAGATTCGTCAATTCCTAGGCTATCCAACGACGCTTGCACTCACAGCGACCGCCACACGTGAGGTCCAGCAAGACATTGTGCAACAACTAGGCCTTGAGGAAACCGATGTAAAGCTGTTTCACGAAGGCATTGAGCGACCGAATCTTTCGCTTGTTGTGGAAGAGGTCTGGGGCGAAGACGACAAATTACAACACATCCTTACCATTCTCAGAAAATTTAAGGGTGGCGATGGTGGTCATATTATCTACTTCACACTTATCAAAACACTTGAACGATTGAGCCATCTCCTTGAAGAAGAGGGTGTTCCTCACGGCTGTTACCACGGAAGCCTACGACCAGTCGATCGTAAAAGAATGCAAGAACGCTTTCTTCGTGGTAAAGAGCCAATAGTTCTTGCCACAAATGCGTTTGGCATGGGGATCGACAAAGCGAATATACGCACCGTGACACATGCTGAAGTCCCTGGTTCACTTGAAAGCTATTATCAGGAAATTGGTCGTGCTGGTCGGGATGGACTACCTTCTCAGTGCACGCTCCTCTACGACCAGAATGACCTTCCTATGCTCATGGAATTCATCCGTTGGGCAAATCCAGATGCCGACTTTTACCGTCAGGTTCATTACGTACTCGAACAAGATCTTGAAAAGGTAAACGCTTTTGGCATTGAGTGGTTGAATGAAAAAATACTTGGCCGACAGGCGCGTCATGACCGACGTCTTGAGAGTGCGCTGCTCATGCTCGAGCGGTTTGGGGCAATTGAATTCGGCAAGCAGATTGCAGGCACTGAAAAACAGATTTCACATTACAGTGCTTTGCCAGATTCTCTTACCAACGAAACAGAGCTTGCAGAAAAATTGCGGCGTGATCAGCAGAAACTTCTTTCTATGGTTGAGTACGTCCGCTGCGAAACGGACAGACGCGACTTTCTCACCAGCTATTTCCTTGGCACACCGGCAGATGCATAGCTCAGCACAATGAATTCGTACCGCGCAATCTTCTATGCAGCTTCGGTTGAATCCAATGGATTTCCAGGAGGTGTCTCACCAAAGTAATATTTTTTGGCGTCAGGATTATTCAGAACTTCTTCAGCAGTACCGTGACAAAGAATCTTACCGGCTCGTACGATATAGCTTCGATCAGTGATCGCCAACGTTTCACGTTCACGATGGTCCGTAATTAAAATGGAAATACCATCATCGCGAAGGCCCATAATAATTTTCTGGATTGAATGGATCGTTACCGGATCAATCCCAGTAAATGGTTCATCGAGAAGGATGATACGGGGCTGCGTTACAAGGCAACGAGCAATTTCCAGACGTCTTTTTTCACCACCTGAAATAACGTGTGCTTTTGATTTTCGAATTCGTGTGATGTCGAACTGTTCCATCAATTCTTCACTTCGGCGTCGACGTTCTTTTCGTGACATGCCGATGAGTTCCATAATTGCCAGCAGGTTTTGCTCAACTGTGAGTTTTCGAAAAACACTCTGCTCTTGGGCAAGATATCCCATTCCGCCATCACGTGACCGCTTGAACATCGGCCACCTCGTGATCTCTTTATCATCCAGCAGCACTCGGCCACCGTTTGGAATAACAAGGCCACACGTCATACGGAAGCTCGTGGTTTTGCCAGCACCATTGGGGCCAAGAAGACCAACAATCTCACCCTGCTGAACCTCAAATGAAACACCGTCAACAACACGCCGACGTCCATATACCTTGACGAGTTCTTGAGCTTTAAGCAGCGACATGGCCCATCCTTGATTTCACTATGTAAATACCCATAGGGCTTTCCATCCAATTCACCGAATGAACTTCATCCTCGCGAAGTTTGGCCATGAGGGCAATCGCAACTCTCCCAATACGGGAAGTGTGACCGTGATATGTTGGGATGCCGGTATCATATGGGGCCAAAAAATTGATATTGCCCGGCCAAGAAGCAGACGACGGTCGACATAATGGACATCAATCCAGAGTCGCCCATCTTTACTCGCGGCCGAGTTATCACCGAGTACAAAAAACTGATCGTCCTCAAGCGGAAATTCGAGAACTGGTTCATCTCGAATTTCGCCACGGCGGCCAAATCCAACAGCACCTATATAGAAAATATCCCGTAGAATTTTGAGTGAAGAAACTGTAACGCTTACAGGATTTTTCTGAGCTGTCACCGTAATACCGACCGGAGCAAGATCCGATAGATTTTTTGATCCTGGCTGCACAACGTCAAGCACCGGGTCACGAGTTGCTTCTGCTGTTATTTCTGAGCCCCAGACAACCGGTGTTGCTGTTGGCATGATCTTGCCATCAACAAAAAGTCGTAGCTCATCGTCAACATTTGAAAACATCACTGTCCACGAACCGTTACCGCGTATTGGAGTCGATGTTGTTGCTGTCACACCGCTTGCGGCCGTGAGTGTCGCGGTGCCATCGACAAGATCAATCGAACATGAATGCTGTTGCCCACCATCAATAAGATCGAGCACAACGCGACCACTCGGGGAACTACTTTGAAGCATACACTCGACTGCAAGATCTCCTACCCAATGACTTCCCTGACGTATCGCGTTATAGGCTTGGAAGTCTTTGACGAGCTTTGGAAGCACACCCTCACGAACACCCATTCCAAGACGAACTTCTTTCCACTCATCCGCCGTAGGAGTGAACCGCTGGTACCGCAGGCTTGCCGACTGCCCTGGCGGACATGTTGTTGAAAATTGTCGCTGTTTTTTTTCAGGCTGCCACGAACTGGTAGCTGCCCAATCCGTCCAGGAAGAAGGCCAGTCATCGTTCTGCAAAAGTGCCGCTGGGAAATCATTGTCTTCAACAACCTGGAGCATCGCCTGCATGACATGCGGCGGTTTACGGGCAATCGTCGCGGGCTTTCCATCACGACTTGTCCAGATATCTCCCCCGGCAATACTTACTAATTCATTTGGTAAACCTACAAGCCTTTTGATGTAGTTTGTATTTGCTCCCTCCGGATACTTGAAGACCACAACATCCCAACGGTTTGGTTCACGGAAGTCATACGCAAACTTATCAACAAGAATTCTGTCACCGTTGTACGATGGATAGCGAGCATCGTAAGTAACGCCGGGCCCTTCGCCCTGAATCAGCTTCATGACGTTTCCACAATTCGGACAGGTTGCTGAGGCAATCATTTTGCCAGCCAGTCGCAATTGAAGCACCGATAGCTTGCCACCGGGCGACTCAAAATCAGCTATCTGCTGTCTGGCAACTTCTCGCTGTTGAGGCCCTGCTGATGAGTCATCAGCCAACCGTTGCAGTCTGTCGATTTCACGGTTCAGTCGACCTAATTCTGTTCGAAGAGCATGCGACTGATCGTCTTCTTCTCGACTGGCTCCTGCCTGGAAGTTAAAGTCGCACTCACTACAGTCGAGGTCTTTATGTCGCCCCATCAGTGTTGGAGCCATAGAGCCCGTCGGGATCACAAAAGCCTCGGCCTCAAATGCACGAAAAAGAAGGGCGAGTGTGAACGCAATAATCAGTGACTCAACGGTTTCCCTTCCAAAACCAAGAGAACCACGAATAACATCGTGTTGAGTCGGTCCATGAGAAGCGTCCAGAGTCGTTGATGACACCGGCGGACTCTTTTTGCTATCCCGAACTCCCATTGTGCATTATTCCTTCGCTTTGGACTGAATCACCTGATCAACAACCTGGCGTACGTCATCATAGGTAAACGCTCTACCTAGCGTTTTATTTGCATAATCATCGTCGAATTGTTGCATTAGCGTACCATCTCTATCCCAAACCATAACTGCAGGCACACTCGTAAGGTTCATTTCCGTATACAAGGAGTCTGCCCCATCGCGGTTCAGCAGGTTTTCAATACTTCCGGCTGAGACCTGCTCCAAGAATTTTTGTACAGGCGGCAGTACATCTTCAGGCACGCCAAAACCCTCGTAATCAAAAGATAGGGAAAGACAGACTACAGAGTCACCGTACTCTTTTTGAAGAGCAACAAGCCCCGGAAATTCCTTAATACATGGTGGACATGATGTACTCCAGCAGTCGAGCACAACAATTTTTCCTCGATGTGATTCGATCCGTTTCATAATCTCTGAATAATCTGCAATCACCACAGACAACTGCTTGGAGTTTTGCTGTTGAACCACTTGTGGTGAAACGCGATCAACCGGTTCATCACAGTACCCTCCACAGCCGGCAACCGAAATTGCACCGGCGAAAAGGAGTAACTGCTTTAGAAACAATGCATTTCGTGTCATGCTACAGATCATGTCATCTCCCATGGGATTACCTTTTGAGCATATTCGCCACCGACCGCCACAATACCTGGCTGGTCCACGTGAGTTGATTGTGGCCTGCCCCGCCTTCCGCAGTAAAGTTAATCTATCGAACATCGTACGAACGTGTGGATGTTTTGGAATCCGTCATCTTATTACCTGTGGTTCGAACAAACTCGATGAAAAAGTTGCTCGAGACGCAGCACAAGAAATCACGATTGACGTTCATCGAAGCCTGCCACCGGTGCTTAATAAATTGAAGCGATCAGGGTGGCAGATAGTCGGTCTTGAACAATCAACCCATTCTGAATGTTTATTTTCATTTCCCTTTGTAAGCAAGACTGTTCTTGTCATAGGCAATGAACGACTCGGTATCGATCCAGACGTTCTTGAGCGACTCGATCGTGTTGCAGAAATCCAAATGGCCGGGCTCCCTCATAGTCTCAATGCAGCAACATCAACCGCAGTGGCGATCTATGAATATTGCCGTCAATTTCCCAGCGGCACACCTGAAGTCCAGACACCTGAAGTCCAGACAGGTGCACACTAATGACTCTGGTGATTGGCATTGATGAGGCCGGCTATGGCCCAAACCTTGGTCCACTCGTGATTGGTGGATCTTCATGGGTTATCGACGAACCACAGAGCGAACGTCTTTTGAGTCCTGAAAAGATAGCGGCCGATACATTCATTGCGTTACAAAATGAAATTCACAAGGACTATCGAGCCGGAGTCGGGCCACCATGGGGTGATTCAAAAAAGATATTCACTCGGAAAGGCACAAAGACTGAAACCCTTGAACCATTGGAACGGGGTGTCTTGTCAGCGGTACAGATTGCGACAAACACACTACCAACCAATAGTGGTCAGCTGCTTTCATACCTGACACTTCAAATTCCACAGGAGACTAATGCCACATGCTGGGAGAAGCTCGATGGAATTGCACTCCCTCAAGCAACATCACTATCAAAAACGATTGACCATGCAGGCCACGCTGAGAAACAGTTACAGAGCCACACCATGCGGCTAACGGGTGTCGCCTGCCGATGGATTTTCCCAGAAAATTTTAATGCTTTACTCGATACTGGGATGAATAAATCGGATCTCCTTTCACAACTATCGCTCCAACTCGCTTTTCATCTTCGAAGTCAACATCCACAGAGGCCCACAGTCATCTGGTGTGATCGGCATGGAGGACGAAAGCGGTACGCAGGTGTTGTCTCACATTGTTTCAATGCGGCACGAGTTGAACCAATATCAGAAACAGCAAACTGCTCTCGCTACCTCATTCACGACAACTCCGTTCCAACATCAATACATTTTTCTGTTGGTGGTGAATCTCGACTTCCTGTGGCAGTTGCGAGCATGACTGCAAAATATACACGGGAAGTTGCAATGACTGTCTTCAATGCATTCTGGACGCATCGCATGCCCACGCTGACACCAACCGCTGGGTATCCAGTCGACGCGCGCCGCTGGTGGCATGAGACACAGGCAGACCGACACCACCTAGGTATCAAGGACACAGTTCTTTGGAGACGATCCTGAACTTGCTATCACACAGGCCTGAACTTGCTATCACACTAGAGAGCTTCCACAATCAGAACCATGAATATGTTACCGACACATCTCTATATTATTCGGCATGCGTGGGCTGAAGATGGTTCACTCGATCAAGATGACTACGATCGTCGTCTCACCAAGAAAGGTCGGATACGATTTGAAAATTTTATGCGATCCATGAAGAACTCTGGGTTCGATGTTGACCTCATTGTGACAAGCCCCTTGGTGCGGACACGTGAAACTGCCGAGATCATGGTTGACGTGCTCAAAACACCCCGTTTGGAAATTCATAACGCGCTCGCTCCCGGCTCAAATTGGCCTGACATCACGGAGTGGACCAGTGCAGAAAAAGCCCCACGTGTGGCCTGGGTCGGTCATGCTCCATGTGTCGGGCGACTTGTTGCAAAGGCAATCGGAGACGGCACGGCAGACATTCGGATGCAAAAAGGTGCTATCGCGTCAATTCGCCTTGAAAATGGCTTTGGTCATTCCGGAGAACTGCAATGGCTCATTCCAGCACAAGTCATTGAAGCCGTACTCTAGCTAGCTCATACTTCGTTATGAAAATACAGAATGAATATGCAACAATCTCATAAAACAATTTTTCCTTTATGAGGAATCTCATCATGAATAAAACGTGGAACTCCTGCACAAAAGCGTTGTGCATCATTTGTTTTCTCTATTCAAGTACTTTGTTTTTTGGCTGCTCGTCAAAGGAGCCACCCCCGAGTGAAGTCATTGAAATTGAGACTATCGAAATTCTTGATCTCGATAGCAATGAGAAATCCCCACAGCCCAGTGCTGCTGAGCAAGAAGTGAAGAAGGCCCGTACCGCTCGGCAATCAGCCGATGAGGCAAAAGCTGCTGCTGATCGTGAAATAGAAGCCGCAGCACAATCAGTGACGCCAACAGAAAAAAAGACAGAAACAAGCCCTGCAAAAAAGACAGGGATCTCACCTGATCCTGAGACTTCCAACACACCTTCGCCCAAAGATACTTCCTCTGATGCCAGCAACTGAAACACCGCAACTGCTCCGACCGGCAGCCGATGTATCTGGCCCGCTGTTTGTTGGTATTGATCTCGGTGGAACCAACATCAAAGTCGCTCTCGTTGACAACAGTGGCCAGTTGGTAGCGTTTCATACCGAACCAACCAATGTTGCACACGGGCCAGATAATGCTGCTATTCGCATGGGCCAGTCTGTTGGGCTACTGGCAGGTTGTGTCGGGCGAGATCGTTCTGGAATATCAGCTGTGGGCCTTGGCACTCCAGGCCCACAAGATCTCTCAACAGGCATTCTCCTCAGACCCGGCAACTTTCCCGGCTGGGAAAATTTTCCAATCCGGGAACGTGTTTCAGAGCATTGTGGCTATAACGTGACGTATGCAAATGATGCAACTGCAGCCGCATACGGTGAATTCTGGGTCGGTTCCGGGAGAGACGATTCGAGCCTCGTGCTTCTCACACTCGGTACCGGCGTTGGTGGTGGCATCATTATCGACGATATGACTATTGAAGGAGCGCACAGCCATGGTGCAGAGTGCGGACATATTATTGTCGACTCTTCACCAACAGCTCGGATATGCCCGTGTGGTCAACCAGGTCATCTTGAGGCCTATGCAAGTGCAACAGCACTCAATGCAAGAGCATCTGAACGACTTAAAGATGGTGCTGTAGGAAGCCTTGCAGATGCTGTCACCCTCGGTGAATCGATAACACCGATCTTAATAGGCAGCCATGCTGAACAGGGCGATGCGATTGCCATGGACCTACTGATGGAAACGGCTGATTGGCTAGCTGTTGGGATTGTGACACTGATGCATACGATTGATCCATCGGCTATCATTTTAGGCGGAGCGATGACGTTTGGCCGGGAAGACAACCCTGTTGGACGAGCATTTCTTGATCGTATCGACACCTGTGTCCGCCGCCATACATTTCCAACACTCGCTGAGAAGACAGCTATTCGATTTGCCACACTTGGCGGCAATGCAGGATCCATTGGTGCAGCCGGCCTCGGTCGACTCGCCTGGAAGCAACACAACACTCCAATGCACGCCTAGACACTCTCTTCATCTCACGGAAAGATTTCCTGAATGCCGTTCGACTGCAAGCATATTCGCAACTTTTCAATCGTTGCTCACATTGATCACGGCAAAAGTACGCTCGCCGACCGATTGCTAGAGAACACTGGCACCGTTGAGAAACGTCAACTCAAGACGCAAATGCTCGATGACATGGAACTTGAGCGGCAGCGAGGCATTACGATCAAAGCTCGAGCAGTTCGGATGGAATACCGGCATAATGACGAACTGTATGAGCTCAACCTTATTGATACACCCGGCCATGTCGACTTTCATTATGAAGTTTCACGATCTCTCGCCTGTTGTGAAGGAGCTGTTTTGCTTGTTGATGCGTTCCAAGGCGTAGAGGCTCAGACAGTTGCCAATGCCTATGCTGCCATCAATGAGAATCTTGAAATTGTTCCTGTCATCAACAAGGTTGATCTTGTCCATGCGAGGGTTGATGAAGTGCTTCTTGAAATGGAACAGTCTCTTGCTATTGATTCCGATGAAGTCATTCGCGCGAGTGCAAAAACTGGAATCGGCATCGATGAATTATTAGGTGCCATCATTGATCGGATCCCACCGCCACAGGGTGATCCTGACAAAGTGTTACAGGCACTGATTTTTGACAGTCACTATGACAGCTATCGCGGTGTCATTACCTATGTACGAATCATTGATGGCACTGTGAAAAAAGGACAGAAGATTCGATTTTTGAGAACAGGGGTCACGCATGAGGTCATTGATCTTGGGCAGTTTGTCCCACAGCGTCGATCATGCGACCAACTTGCTGCCGGCCAGGTAGGGTATCTGGTCTGTAACATCAAAGATGTCGAGCATGTTCATATTGGTGACACGCTTACAGTCCCAGGTAAAGAGGGAGCCACAGCCGTTGCTGGCTACAAACCACCGCAGCGGATGGTCTACTGTGGGCTCTACCCATCTGAGGGTGAAAACTTCGAGGAGTTGCGAGAATCCCTTGAACGACTGGCAATCAACGATCCTTCGTTTGAGTTTCAGCCTGAAAGTAGCGAGGCGCTTGGGTTTGGTTTTCGCTGTGGTTTTCTTGGCCTCTTGCATATGGAAATCATCCAGCAGCGACTTGAGCAAGAAGCGGACCTTGATCTTGTTCAGACTGCACCCAACGTGACGTATCAGCTTCTTTTGAAGAATGGTAAGACGCTTGAAATCAGAAATCCCCAGGATGTTCCGGATACTGGACAGATTGAAGAGTTTCGTCAGCCAATTGTTCGGTGTAATTTCCTGGTACCAGTAGAGTTTATCGGCCCTGTAATGCAACTGTGTAGTGACCGACGTGGTGTCTTTCTGAAAACTGAATATCTTTCACCAACACGGGCAATGCTTTCGTTTGATCTCCCGCTGGGTGAAGTGATCTATGATCTGCATGACAAAATCAAGAGTGTAACTCGTGGATATGGAACACTCGACTACGAATTACAGGGATACTTTCCTGCAGATCTTGCGCGGCTGGATATTCTTGTTGGTGGCAAACAGGTTGACGCTCTTTCGATTATCTGTGACCGCAGAGATGCCGATAGACGAGGTCGAGCGATTGTCAAGAAACTGCGTGGTGAAATTGATCGCCACATGTTTGAGGTAGCCTTACAGGCTGCGATCGGTACCAAGATTATTGCCCGAGAAACAATTTCTGCACTACGAAAAAATGTCACCGCAAAGTGCTATGGCGGTGACATCTCTCGAAAGAAAAAGCTCTGGGCAAAGCAAAAAGAAGGTAAAAAAAGGATGAAGAGTATCGGCTCAGTCGATATCCCTCAAAAGGCGTTTATGGCAGTCCTCGAAACTGGTGCAGAGCGACAATAACGCCGACTCGTAACGCTTAGAATTTTTTAAAGCCACTGAAGCAATGGCATAGTAGGGTCATGGTTGACCCTAGTTGTCACAGTCTCTGCCATGAAGTGGTTGAGTGCTTGATGTCCCTGCTGAACAGCTTTAAAGTTCAGTCGCTTACCGCCAACGGCGGAAAGGTTCATAGATTCGAATTGTCAGCAACAACTCACTGGCAGAATAATTTGTGAGATAGCTACCAGCAGGTACTGGTGGCAAACCAATACGAATATTTGCCTGGTTATCACCAAGTGCGAAAAATCGGTATCCAAGATCAATTGCCATACGATTTGACACGTCATAAATTAAGCCACCACCGGCTTGCCAGGCAAAACTTGAAACGTTTTCATTACTCTCAATAAGTGGGACCGGTCCCGTAAAACCAGTCACTACTGATCGATACCCACCGGCACCAATACCGGCACCAGCATATAGATTAAAATCTCCAACGACCTTATAGTCTCGCCAAACATTTACCATCGTTGACCACCCATCACGAGCAGCAACAGTGGCAACTGAACCCGATTCTACTCCCGTAACAGAAATTTGATCACGTCCACGGCCTTCAAATTCGAAACGCCACGCACCACCGTCACGAAGATATCGCATCCCGAGCGTACCACCAGCTGTAAAGAGGGATTGATTTGGCACAACAGTTTCAACACCCTCTTCTTTGTTCAGCGTGCCAAAGTCTGCACCAACGATACCACCAAGATAAAATTGCCGACAATTGTTACTCGTATCACAGTCTGAAAGAAACGAGTCACAGTCTTGAGTAGCCATCACTTTGGCTGCCGAGCTCAATGCCAGAAAACATACTCCAGATGTACAAAGAGTAAGGCCAGTGACCCTGAGCCACTGAGATTTTTTTGTAAACAAAGCTTGAGCAAATGACATTATTCGAACAGGCATTTTGTAATTCCTTAAAAACGTCTCGCGATACAGTTTATTTTTCATTCCAACTTGAAGACTACTGATACGTTGGTTCAACTCTCCGCCAGACAAAAGTAGAGAAACCTCTTGTGACCAGAATTAAATCCATACATGTCAGGATCGCTAATGAGCTATCGACCCAATCTTTTGAAATTTTCATGACAAACAAGACAGGCATTGCTTCCGGCATTACCCGGAAAGTCATACATGGCTGAAGTCATGTGTGCAGGTGAAGACATTGGTACAAAATATCGTTACAAAAAAACTGGCAGGAATGCACATGCCAGCAAAACAGCATCAATACAGCCCATGCATTGCTGTGAAGAGGTATGGTCCGAGAGGCCATGAACCAATCGTTACATAGGCTCTGCATGACGCATTTTACCACTGTGCTCTGCCAGCAGGCATATAACGTCGCGTATTCATTCGCGAGGGCAATTCATCACAAGAATCGTTGAGATGTGGTTTCAACGTGTCGTATCAGGAAACGTTGATCAATTTCCCCATATTACTGTATCCGCATACTTTTCCATCCCGCAGTTTGAGCAGCCGCAATATCGAGTCTTGGATCATCTCCTATAAGAAGCAGCTGACGTGGGTCTTTGCAGAGTCGTGACTCAACTGTTCTAAAAAACTCAACCGCTGGCTTCCTCCAACCAATCTCGGATGACGCAAAGATGTTCTCGATACCAATAAGTGGTTCAACGCATTGAGCAAGTGGTAGCAATCTTTCATCAAAATTACTGGCTACTGCCACTTTCAATCCTGCTTCACGTGCAGTCTCAAGAAGCTGACATCCCTGTGCCACAGGGCGCCACGATGACGGCTTTCCAAAGTGAAGCCAGAGGTCTTCAAAAATCTTTTCAGCGACCGCATCCCCTTCAAAGACTTCGCATACGATTTGATTCCAACGTTCATACTCCCGCCTACGACTCGTTCGAAAGGCTGGTTGTTGTTGGGAATCGAACACTTCCTGATTTTCCCATGCGACAGAAAACCGCTTCGAAATATCCGCTTCTGTAAGGGTGATACCAAAAGCCTCAGCAGAATTTTTATAAGCCTTGGCAACTGATGGAGATGGCTCAAGGAGTGTGCCCACGACATCAAAAACCACAGTATCAACTTCAGCAGTTAATTCTTTCGGAAAACTAGAAAGCATTTCGACTGACATGGTGAACTCCGACGTCTTCGTTTTTTATAACGATAGCCATCAATCATTCACCAGGGTATAAAAAAACCCTGTTTTGTCATCCAAATCACACAAAATCATTGATATCCATACCGAACGTCACTACCGTCTGGCAATCAAGCCGAGATCAAGCCCAAACACAAAGAGCATTAACGACAGCAACAAAATTAAGCCAACGTAGGACAGGGCTGCGACTACGTTTTCACTCGGTGGCTTTCCACGGACAAGCTCATACATAAGAAAGACCATATGCCCACCGTCGAGGACTGGAATCGGCAAGAAATTGATCACAGCTAAATTTGCACTGAGCATTGTAAGAAATAACAACAATCTACCAAGACCTTCTTCAGCTGACTTTCCTGCCTGCTTGGCAATCTCAATCGGTCCTCCGAGGAGTCGTGGGCTAATCTGATTACTCGTGATCTTTTGCAGGAAACGATAGACCATCGACAGGTCTTCTCCTGTTTTCGAAAAACCTTTACTTATTGCAGCACCAACAGAACTGGCTTTCACAAGACGGTATACCGGACGAAAGACGAGGCCTCGATCAAGAACAAAGTCCGTCGTAGATTCAATAGGCTTCAACTCAACGTCTCGAGCGAGGCCGTCTGATGATTGCACCGTTAATTGCAAGCGTGTTCCTTTCGGTGCCTGCTGAAGCATCGCCATCACAAAAGGCCAGCTTTGTGATTCTTCGGATAATTCGACGCCTGGATCTTCCTCATCTATAGGTTCATCATTTTTTGCAAATCGTGCTCGTGTTACCAATTCACCTGCCTTGAGACCTCCAAGAGCGGCTGGTGAACCTGGCACGACCTCCACAATCTCAGAACCGACGTTGAAGGCAATGCCAAGGGTTGAGGCAGCAACTGGACTCTGAGGCCATCGAGCCTGCTCGATCCATGTGACTTTTCGTGGTGTGACTTCAATTTTTTCAGGGACAAGTTCCCCAGAAGCATTGTGATCAGCATCACTGCGAAGAACACCCAGTAAGACAGTTTCGCCAGCTCGCTTTTTCAGTGTGTCATCAATAGTAAGGGGATTCTCAAGTTTTTCACCATCAATAGAAACAATGCGGTCCCCCGCCTTCAGATCAGCTGCAGCGGCTGGAGAATCCGCTTGGACACTTGCAATTGGGCCAGCTGACATCACTAAACCAGTCTCATGTCGTGGCTGAGCAGGAACGACAATAGAGACAGTCTTTCCCTGACGAGTGACCGAAACCGAAACGTCTGTATCTACTTTTCCAGAAAGGGATGCGATCAGGTCGGCATAGCTTGCTATCGGCACGTCATCTACAGCACGAATCGTATCCCCAGCCTCGAAAGCAGGCTTCGCTCGCGCAGCAGCACCAGGAAGACCCGGCTCTAAATTGTCTGGGAGTGTGACCGAAAAAGGGCTTGTTACACCGACTGTGGGTATACCCAGGTCGGTATCAGGGTGTAATGTCACTGTGCGTTCACTTTTATCAGAGGGTCGTCGCACCGTGAAATCAATCCCTTTCACAGGATCACCCAGCGTCACACCTTTCTGTAAATCTGTAAATACTGGTTCGGTTTTTGATCCAATGGCAACAATTTCATCGCCGGTACGCAATCCGACTCGCCAGGCTGCACCACCTGGTCGAACACTCGAGACTTCGCAGGTGAGTTCTTGTACTCCAAGACCAAATGCCCACGCTGCGAGTAATACCGCGAAGATCACATTCATGATCACTCCGGCAGAAATAATTGCCATTCGCTCAGGAACTGTCTGAGCCGGATAACTTCGTGGATCCCATGCTGGGTGTGGGTCAGCCGTCGGCTCTGGTGGCAGGTCACCTGACTCAATAATATCTTTCGCTCGCTGTGCCTCTCGAGCTGCTGCCGCAGGATTATCATCCTGACCAAGCATCTTGACGTAGCCTCCGAGCGGTAGAATACCGATGCCATACTCAGTTTCACCCCATGTAAATTTACCGAGACTCCAACCGTTAATGTCAAAGCCGATATAAAACTTTTCACATTTGACACCACAGGCTTTTGCAACCAAGAAGTGTCCGAGTTCATGGACGAAAATGACAAAGCCAAGACCAACAGCGACTTGCAATATGACAAGCCAGCTTGCTGGTTGAAGAATCCATATTCCCATCAGAGTCATTGGAAAAAATACACTGTTCTGTGACATCAACACATCCACGTTTGGACTTCCTTTCTGGCCCAGACATCAAGTCTGAGTATGTCTTCGAGTGTCGGATCACCAAGAAATGGATGCTCCTCCACTGCTCGCTCACACAATTCAGCAATCTGTTGAAACTTCACCACACCATCAAGGAACGCTTGTACCGCTTCCTCGTTTGCAGCATTTAATACCACACCAGCAGTGCCACCTCGAGCCGCAACATCATAGCCGAGCCGAACAGCTGGAAATCGTTCGAGGTCAGGGGGGCTGAATTCCAGTCGCTGCGCAACACCGAAATCCAACCGCTGAGCCGGGCCATCGTACCTTTCCGGGTAAGCTAATGCATACTGGATCGGTAATTTCATATCTGGTGGTCCAAGCTGGGCAATCACTGACCCATCTACAAATTCTACAAATGAATGGATAATTGACTGTGGGTGTACAACCACCCCAAGCTGATCGGCTTGTAAATCAAAGAGCCAACGAGCTTCGATGATTTCAAGTGCCTTATTCATCATGGTTGCTGAGTCGATTGTAATCTTCGGACCCATTGACCAGGTCGGATGCTTGAGTGCTTCTTCCGGCCGTACGTCGCATAATTGTTCTTTGGAATGGGTTCGAAAGGGCCCACCACTCGCAGTAAGCACAACTCGTTGCACTTCATGGCGACGACCACTCCGAAGTGCCTGATGGATCGCAGAATGCTCACTGTCAACTGGAACGATAACACCGCCGGAGCGGGCGGCCAGTTGCGTCACTAAAGAGCCAGCCGTCACTAATGTTTCTTTATTCGCAAGTGCCACAGTCTTACCTGCAGCAAGCGCTGACCAGGTGCTGCGTAAACCGGCAGCACCAACAATCGCTGAAACCACACGATCAACCTCTGGCGCCGCGAGAAGTTCTTCGAGTCGTTCCGGTCCAATGACAAGTTCCGTACCTTCCGGAAATGCTCCAGAGCCAATCGCCGCTGCGGCTGTCGGATCAGTCACAACAACCCACCGAGGTCGATAGATGCGAGCTTGTTCAACTAACACATCAATACTGCGGTGCCCGCACAGCAGATAGACTTCAAACCGACCATGCGATGCAGCAATGACTTCAAGAGTATTTTTCCCAATACTGCCGGTTGAACCCAGAACGGCAACACGCAATGGAACGTTCTTCTGGGACATTTGAAAATCAACCGATTGATCCGCCATGACCTGTGCGCCCGAGGCAGCCGTTGAAGTGGCCGAAGCCACAGTGCGGTCGGGTGATATCATGGACAGGTCAATCTGGAAAGATATGAAAACACGTCAAAATACGGAGATTCCTAGTTTACGCACTCCTGTCCCCGGATGCCATGCAACTCATTTGTCGCGGGCTTCTTTCGAGCCTACGATAGGGGGTAATGCTTTGTTGCCTCTAAAAATGAAACGATTGCGACATTTCGTCATATGAATCAAAAAAATACTGAGAAGGACCCTAATCGGCGTTCAGGCGACCGAAAACAGGCTTTCGGTGGCTCGAATCTCGTTTGGTCGCTTGTTGCTGTGGCTGTTGCTGGCCTTTTTGCAGCAAGTCTTTTTAGTAACGGCCAAAAAGTACAGCTTAGCTATACCGACCTTGAGCGACTCATTCGTGCTGCAGGTGAGGAAGAAGATCAAACTGGCTCGCCACGATTTGTAGAAGTTATCACAGGCGAAACAGCCAAAGGATCTCCACTCGTTTCCCGATTCTGCTCAATCAATGACGTTGTGATCGGAGCATTTGAAGTCACTGGCACACTGCGAAAAGTTCCGTTACCGGGAGGCAATGGACGAGGTGGGCTACGACCTATTGATGATGGTCGATTGAAAGCGGGTGGTAATGCTCAAGGTGAACAGTTGCGATTTCAAACCGCCAAACTGCCAAGTGAAAACTCCGAAGGACAGCTTTCAAAATTATTAGATCTCAACAAAGTGGATTACAGGTACGAAGATCCACCAAGCCCATGGCGGAACTGGATGCCAATGCTAGTGTTGACCGGACTGCTTGCATTAGGATTTTTCCTGATGGTGCGACGACTTGGAGGCGCTGGAAGCCCAATGGCATTCGGCCGCAGTCGTGGCAAAATGTATGCGCAAGAAGACCTCGGCATAAGCTTTGATGATGTTGCAGGAATCGATGAAGCTGTCGATGAGCTACGAGAAGTTGTTGAATTCCTTCGAAGCCCTGAAAAATATCAGGTGCTTGGCGGTCATATCCCGAAAGGTGTTTTGCTTGTCGGCCCTCCAGGAACTGGCAAGACACTTCTTGCAAAGGCAATTGCTGGTGAAGCTGGCGTTCCTTTCTTTGGACTTTCCGGAAGTGACTTCGTTGAAATGTTTGTTGGTGTCGGAGCCGCCCGTGTTCGTGACATGTTTCAACAGGCTGCACAAAAAAGCCCGAGTATTATTTTCATCGATGAACTTGATGCACTTGGGAAGACACGGGGTTCGAGTGTAGTCGGTGGGCATGATGAGCGGGAACAAACACTCAACGCATTGCTGGTTGAAATGGATGGATTCGGTAGCAATTCCGGTGTTATTGTAATGGCAGCTACCAATCGCCCAGAGACACTTGACCCTGCATTGCTTCGACCGGGCCGGTTCGACCGTCATGTTCTTGTTGACCGGCCTGATGTTCGCGGCCGTGAGGCAATCCTGAGGGTTCATGTTCTTAATGTGAAACTTGATCCAAAAGTTAATATCGAACAGGTAGCTCGTATCACATCTGGTTTATGTGGGGCAGATCTTGCCAACCTTGTGAATGAGGCTGCATTACTTGCCGCTCGCAACAACAAAAAATCTGTGGGCATGGAAGAGTTTAATGAGGCTGTTGAACGCGGTGCCGCTGGTCTGGAAAAAAAGAAACGTGTGATTCATGAAGATGAAAAGAAACGTGTAGCGTATCACGAAGCAGCACATGCCTTGGTGGCTTATTCTCTCCCGAATACTGATCCAATCCATAAAGTTTCCATCATACCTCGTGGCTTTGCAGCCTTGGGGTACACCATGCAGCGTCCAGAGGACGATCGCTATCTTCTCACACAGAGTGAGCTTGAAAGTCGAATCCAGGTTCTCCTCGCTGGTACGATCGCCGAAGAAATGGTCTATCAAGATATTTCCACGGGTGCTCAGAATGACTTGGAGCGAGCAAGTGAAATCGCTCGCTCAATGGTGATGGACTATGGTATGAGCCAATTGGGTCGAGTGAATTACAGGGAAAGCCAGCGTTCACCTTTTCTGACTGGTGGAGGCACTGACTTCGGCCCAACTCGCAGCCATAGTGAAGAGACTGCCCGCGAAATCGATGAAGAAGTTCGCCGCATTATTGATACATCCATTGTTCAGGTCCGTCAGATATTACAGACCCGTCACACATCACTTGAATCAATTACAAGTCGATTGATTGAAGCAGAAGTTATTGATGGCAATGACCTCAGAGAGATTATTGAAACAACCAGCGGAAAGCCTCAACTTGTGCCAGGAACGACAGCTGAACATCGTGCTGGCACAGCACAGACACCAAATGAAGTAGAGGATGATCAATCAACTGATGCTGCTGCTGGTCAATAAAAGCTGTTGTTGATCAGGAAGATAAGAGAGCCTGAATTATTGTCACAGACGGTTTAGGTTGCCCGATGGGCATGGCTTCTCTAGCATGGTTCCCCAGTTAGTCGATATTTATTGAGAGGCGATGGCACGGAGACTATCGCACTGGTGGAAGGTTTGACTCTCAGGCTGCATTATGTGGAAAAGTATCTTTCTGGCGATTGGAATCTTCGCTACGTTAATAGGTATTGAACTTCTCTTTATTGATTCGGCTGTGGTTGTACCACTGGCAGGAGGAACTGGGGATTCAATATCTGCACCGGAATGGGCTCCGTGGCTACTTATCTCAGGAGGAGCCATTACGATCCTTAATTTATGCACCCTTCCAAATGGTCTAATCAAAGAATAAAAACACCTCCTGGGAATAAAAACACTACCTGGTTTCTTCAATCCGCCCGGCTGGTTTCACAAAAAGTGTCCGGAAATCTGCGATTTATAATGATCATCACGAGCAAGCATCCGGCACACGACACTGTTCTTTTTGATGGAGAGTGTCGTTTCTGCCAGCGTCAAATTGCTATCCTTCGTTCACTCGATGTGTGGCGTCGCTTCATCTACACATCCCTACATGAATCAAGTGTTTCGATCGATTTTCCGGAACTTTCTTCCGAGCAGCTACAAGAACAAATGTTTGTGATTGATACCCAAGGGAATGCCCGTGGTGGTGCCGTTGCAGTTCGTTATCTCTCCCGAAAACTTCCGCTGCTCTGGCCGCTCGCTCTTCTTTTTCATATTCCAGGAACACTGCCGATCTGGAATTGGCTCTATGCATTTGTGGCAAAGCGACGACTGTGGATCGCTGGCAGATGTGACGAAGGAAGCTGTCAGCTACCGCAGAAATAGGCTTTGTGCTGCCTTCTTATTTCTGCAAACCAAAAAACATCAGGTGCTGCCAAGGCAACTCATCAAATTCACGCTCGAGCACAAAACCATTGGGCTCTAGTTCTTTCTTTACCTGTGCTTTTGTCATCTTGTGAAGTGGCTTGATTGGGACTTCGGCATCCTCCCCACGGAACTCCGCAAGAACAATTTGCCCACCAAGTGAAAGGCTTTCACGAATCCGTGCAAGCATTGCTTCAGGATGAGAAAACTCATGGTAAACATCAACACAAAATACAAGATCAACCTTCCCTTTGGGTAATCGAGGATCGATGAATGTCCCAAGGACTGGTTGAATGTTAAAAAGTTTTTCTTGCCGAGCCCGCGTAACAAGGAGTCGCAGCATCTGCGGCTGAATGTCAACCGCGTACACTGTGCCTTCAGGCCCAACACGTCGCGCTAATTCGAGGGTATAAAAGCCATTACCACAACCGAGATCACAGACTGTTTGTCCTGGTTTTATTTGAAGTGCTTCAAGGAGAAGGCGACAGTCTTCTTCACGTTGACGACTTTCACGAACAAGCCACGGTGCTCCTGTGTAGTGCATTGTTTGAGCAATCTCACGACCCATGTAATGCGTTTGAGACGGAGGAATTTCAACAGTTCGATCAATTCTGAGATCAACTGCCAATGTCCGCCCCGAGGCGGTCTCTGACTTCTTATCTCGGAGAGCATCGTCAGCTGAGACCGATACTGCAGTTAAACCGAGTATAAAAAGAACTACTTGAAAAACGATCCGCATATATTGTGACAGTAATAGAATAGACATTCTTTAAGTCTATATTCATGACACTGAAAAGCGAAGCATTTAGGCGATGCGATAGCGAGGTTTTTCCAACAATGGCACCCCAGCAACGTCGTAACAACTCACAACAGTTATGCCACAACGACTCGCATATGCAGCAATCTGCTCTTGATCAACAAGAATTGTTTTTTCGGCCTCAATGACGAGCACTTTGCCTCCTGCTGCTCGAATTGACTGGAGTGTTCCGATACCAATGGTAGGCATATCAAATCGCTCATCCTGCTGAGGCTTTGCAACTTTCACAACCGTCATGCCACCAGAACGACAGAGATGACCAGCTCTTCGAATACACTCGTCGGTACCCTCAATTGCTTCAAGAGCAATTGGTGCTTGGTTTTTCACCACAACTGTTTGCCCAATATCGAGACGCCCAAGTTCTTTTGCGAGTCGCCATCCAAAAATAACATCGGACATCCGACGTTTTGATAAAGGCTTGCCCGCCAGTACACCTTCAGTAGCCAGAAGTTCTGGAGCAAAATCTGTCGCCGGACAAATACGAATTTCAGACTTCTCAAACGCAACCGCGATTGCTCCAAGAAGTGAGTCATCTCGGTTATCTTTACTACGGCTTACAAGATGTGGCCAGAATGTTTTTAATCCCTGCCAGTCAGGAAGGTGCCGCAGCCATCCAAATCGACAAAAAAGTTTCTTTTTATGGATTTTACCAGCCATTGTTGCTCGACGCACACCGTTTCGCCGAAAGAATTCAATCGCTTTTCCAATTTCGGCTACACCGACTTCTCCATACACATCGGCTATATCTTCTAGTGATTCTTCGGCATGGTATCGGATCGTTAAAATTGCAACCCGACCACCACGTCTACGAATTGCTTCAGCGGTAGCTATTGGAAAGCGTCCCCAGCCCGCAAGAATGCCGACCAGTTCTCCATCGAGTGATGGTAATTCAGGATCATCTCCGGACACGGCTTTCATTATGCTATCGGCTACTCTTCATCTGGCGATTTAAAAACACTCGTTCAAAAAGATTTTCTTTCAGAACTCTATTTTAGGCTGCTTTTGAGGACGACTCGTCGGTTGATGCTCGAGAGCCTTGCTCTAATTCTTCGACCCGTTTGAGAAGTCGCTTCACCTGCTTGCGCATCTCAGGAAGCTTTGACATCGATGCGAGTTGTAACTTCCGCTGTTTGAGGTCAATGGCTGGTTCACCAAGCACCGTCTGTTTCGCAGGTACGTCATTCGAAACACCTGATCGTGCGCCTAATACTGCACCATCACCGATATGAATATGATCCCGTAGGCCACATTGACCGGCCATGATGACCCATTCACCAGTACTTGTACTTCCTGCCACACCCACCTGAGAGCAAATCATGTTGTGTTGGCCAATCCGACAGTTATGAGCAATCATGACGAGATTATCGATTTTGGTCCCACTACCAATGATCGTCGGCCCATACGTTCCACGATCAATTGTTGTTCCGGCACCAACTTCAACATGATCACCTAATTCAACCCAACCAAGTTGAGAAGAAAGTTTCAGCCCTGCTGAGTCTGGTTTGTACCCAAATCCATATGCTCCCAAAACGGCATTTGAATGAATAATACAATCTTTTCCAACAACGGTATCGTCATAGAGAACGGCGTTGGAAAAGATTGTGGTTCCAGCACCAATTTTGCAGCCAGCACCGATACGAACTCCTGGATGAAGCACAACACCTTCGGCCAATTCAACATCTGGACCCACGAAAGCTAGTGGTAGGACTTCGACATTACCAGCGAGTCGAGCTGAAGGATCTATTGCAGCTTGTGGACTTACACCAAGACGACGTTGAGTACGTTGCGGACGGAAGTGCTGAATAATAATCGCAAAAGCCTGATGAACATCAGAAACTTCTATTGTCGGTCGGTCCTGTGGTCCAGCACCTGTCGGCACAATAGCAGCGGCCGCATTACTCTGGTTCAAACTTGGTAACCGTTCAACAGAGTCTACAAGTGTGATGGCACATCCAGTTGCTGTCTCAAGAGTCGATGCGGATGTAATCTTCAGTTCGACTGTATTGCTAAAAGGTTGAACAAGTTGTCCATCGACTAATTTTGCAAGCTTTGAAATGGAAACAGACATCCAGCAACCTCCCTGGCCAAACCCGTACGAGCACAATCTTTATGCGACTATGAACTGGGAGATTAGGAGTCCTGCTGGGGAGACGCAAGATCGGCCAAGGCTGGCTTTAACAGCAGCCAAAATTGCCAAAACATCCCCACAGAAAGGGCCATTCGGAATGACCAGAGAATTGTCCGAACCCAATTCGTAGTGACAAGAAAACGGTGTGTTTGAGCGTCCCAGCCAGTGGAGAGCTGCAAATGGCATGGCACCTGAAGAAAAAACGTGCTTCCCCAGATTCCCAGTAAAGAAATGATTCCGAGGACTGGCAAAAATGGATTGACACCCCGTGGTCGATGCACAAGCAGCCAGACTGCAACGATGCCTTCAATCAACATGGGAGGAATAACAACCGGCCCGGTACGTTCCCGGTGTGCTACTTCCCAACTTCCGAAATCATCATGAGGCCATCCGTCCATTAAAGGATAGTGCACAACCTGAACAAACCAGATGAGCCCTGTCATGAAGCTGGTCATTAGCAACTGAATGACCAAAGGTCGAATACCGGAGAATACGTTTTGCATCATGTTCCCATCGGAGCAAGGACTTCGATAGCATTTCCAGCAGGATCAGCAACATAGCAGCTCCGTGTGCCATCTCGATGAGTCTTTAGTTCACCAAAAGCTTCGGCCTGTGGATGGATAAATCCTATGTGTCGAGGATGCTGCTCTGGGATTACAAGAGCAAGCCGAGTGTTCCCAAATGCAAGGACCGCCCATTTCTCATCCTGATACTCGATATCACATCGAAAATGCTTTGTGTACCGTTCAGCCGCCTTTGGAACATCGTTAGTAGAAATTGCAAGGTGATGTATTTTATCAAGTACCGTATTCGGATTTGCAATAGAGAACAAACTGGAATCTGAGAGGGCGGACATGACGTGATACCAAAGGCTATTTGTTGTAGAAATCTATACTATCGATGAGAAAAGATAGTGTGATCACACAATCAAGGGATCAGCTTTTTGCTTTCACGTCAGCAAGACCACCATCCACGCCAAGAACCTGACCGGTAAGCCATGAGTTTTTTGGATCGAGAAACCAACAGACTGCACTTGCGATATCTTCTGCCTCGCCAATCCGACCGAGTGGATGCATTGCCACAGAGGCCTTCTCAGCCAGATCACTCGATAAAAGACCAGCGGCGAGTGGCGTACGCACCAGCCCCGGGGCAACACAATTAAAACGGATATGAGCTCGAGCGTATGTTGCAGCGGCAGAACGAGTGAGCCCGATGACCCCTGCTTTTGCCGCGGCCACTGCTTCATGATTTGCAAGACCTATTCGACCAGCAGCACTGGAAAGCAGAACGACCGAACCACCAGTGCTTCGTAACAATCGTCCAGCAGAGCGAACACAATGAAAAGCTGTCGTCAAATTTGCCGTGATTGTCTCATCCCATTCTTTGGGACTCGTTAAGTGTGCAGGCTTCAAGAGTATTGAACCGACGCAGTTTACAATGCCTGTCAAACCATCCAGAGCAGCAAATGCCTGATCCCCACACTGATCAACAGACATTGCGTTGGTTGCCTCTACAAGACCGAATTCACACCCTAATGCTGAAGCTTGATCCTGAAGACTTTCCTGCGTCCTACCAGCTATAAAAACCTTGCCCCCGGAGGCGACTATTGAGCTAGCAATTACGGAACCAATACCACCAGCACCGATAATCAGAACTTTTTCCACAAAATTACTCCTTCAACGCGTTGTCTACTTCAGTTGAAGGGCTCAGTCTACAGCCAATCACCGATAGTTTTTTCGAGTTTGGCTTCTTCCGCCATGGCTCGCAATTTTGCAATAGCACGGGTTTGAATTTGCCGAATTCTTTCCTTACAAACACCCATTTCTGTGCCAAGTTGTCGAAACGTTTTCGGTTTATCACCATCGAACCCAAAACGAGCTAACACAATTTGCTGCTCACGAACTTCGAGTGAATCTAGGAATTTCGAGAACAAGCCTTTCAAAAACCGAACCTGCTCTGGGGAGCAAGACTCATGATCTGAAAGTTCTTCTGCACGATCTTTCACCGGTTCATCATCGGAAGCGAAACGGTTTCGATACTGTCGACTCTTGTGAGAAATACGAAAGAAGTGTCTTTGGATTGCATACGTTGCGTATGTACTAAATCGATTTCCTAAAGCAAAGTTGAATTTTTCGACTGAACGCATGAGCGCAACGTTGCCTTCACTAATCAACTCATCAAAAGAATGGCTGGGCTCATTAAATTTTTTCGCAATTGAAACTACAAGTCGCAGGTTTGATGTAATCAAAATAGCTTTGACTGTTTCCGCTTCTGCAAGCAAGCCATCAATCTGCTTCATCTGCTTCATCGTTGCTCGAGTTGGACTAAGCCGGTCTCGCTTTTGAATAGCTTGGAACTTCAGCCAGTTCATTCTTCGGAAATAGAATTGCTCCTCCTCTTTCGAAAGCAGACGATTTTGGTACAAACTTGCAAGGTAAGGGGAGAGCGAACGACCTGCTGCTGCCTTTTTATCAGTCACTGACCCTGCCAAGGGAATTTTCGCGTCTGCTGGAGGTGAATTGGCGAGAAGTTCTGCGTCTTTTTCAAGGAAAACATCGCCCCCGATATACTCTATGTCTCTCTCAAAAAGAATTGTTCTTTTCTTAGACAAAATAGTTTTTCGACGCTTTTCAGCAGGTGAAAGGCCAACTAACTTTTTTGATTCGGTTGTGGCTGAGTTGATTCTTGTGTTTCTTTGAGATGCCTTTGGTGACTTTGGAAGTCGGCGACGTGTCTCGGCGAGAGCAATCACTTTATTTTCCTTTCTCATGTGTCCCACGTAGGACTTTTGACGCTATAGTTCTTGCTATCGTTTAAAACCGTAAAACCTGCCCTCCGCTAACGGCATTTTCTCAGAATTTATAAAATCTTCTTAAATTCAACGGAAATAGGTCATTTGGCATCTCAAAAACTGATTTTCTGAATTCTCTGTATCTCTCGAAAGCCCTAATACTATGTGCCGTAATCTTGTTTTGGTTCTGGGTGATCAACTTGATCAATCAAGTGCCGCATTTGATGAGTTTGATAAAAAACAAGACGTTGTGTGGATGGCTGAAGTGGCAGAAGAATCGACTCATGTCTGGACTCACAAAGCAAGGATTGCGGTTTTTCTGTCTGCGATGAGGCATTTTCGTGATCAGTTGTCACATGATGGTTTCACCGTTGACTATCTTGAACTCTGTGACAAAAAAAAACATCGTGAACCCACTTCACTGGCTGCCGCTCTCAACGCAAGCCTCGGTCGATTCAAAAAGAAGGGATTCCATCCAGCACGACTCATTTGTGTGGAACCAGGTGAATGGCGAGTTCGTGCAGCCCTTGAGGAGGCTGCAAAGGCTGCTGGGATTTCTCTTGAAATACGTCCCGACCGTCATTTCTTCACAACGATCGATGAATTTTCAGAACATGCTGCAGGTCGCAAGCAACTGCGACTTGAGTATTTCTATCGCCCACTTCGCCAACGCTTTGACATCTTGATGGATGATAGTGAGCCCACTGGCGGACAATGGAATTATGATTCAGAGAATCGTGGTAGTTTTGGGAAGAATGGGCCTGAATCATTACGACAACCAAAACGATTTAAACCAGACGCCGTAACAAATACCGTCATTGATCTGGTCACGAAACGATTCCACAAACATCCAGGATCATTAGAAAAATTTGATTGGCCTGTCACGAAGAAAGATGCACGTGCAGCACTACGAGATTTTATTGCGTATCGTTTAACCAACTTCGGAGTGTATCAAGACGCAATATGGACTGGTGAGCCTTGGCTGTATCACTCCCGCCTCTCAGTCGCTCTTAACTTGAAGCTTCTCGACCCACGCGATGCTGTTACCGCTGCTGAAGAAGCCTATAGAAATGGATCTGCACCTCTAGCAGCGACCGAAGGGTTTATTCGGCAAATTCTTGGGTGGCGAGAATATGTCCGCGGTATTTATTGGCGATTCATGCCGGAATACGCCCAACGAAATACCATGGGAGCCAATCAGCCATTACCCAACTTTTATTGGACTGGCGATACAGACATGAATTGCTTGAAAGATGCACTTGGTCAGACACTCGAATACGGATATGCGCACCATATACAACGTCTTATGGTGACCGGTCTTTTTGCCATGCTGTACGGAGTCAAGCCGGAAGACATTCATCAGTGGTATCTTGCAGTTTACGTCGATGCTGTTGAATGGGTCGAGCTACCAAACACCATCGGCATGAGCCAATTTGCCGATGGCGGCGTCATGGCGTCCAAGCCCTATTGTGCAACGGGTGCCTACATCGACCGAATGAGTAATGCCTGCAAAACATGTCGATATAAACCAAAAGTTGCACATGGGCCTGAAGCCTGTCCCTTCACAACGCTCTACTGGGATTTTCTTGCCCGGCATGAAAAACTCTTGAAAAAGAATCCCCGAATGACAATGCAACTACGGAATCTTGGACGGAAAGATAAAAGTGAACTCAAGACAATACGGCGCCAGGCGGAAAATCTTAGAGAGTCTTGAATCACTTTATGCTCCCCCTTGATGTTCTCTTGTGTTCATCTTGACTTCATTCATGTTGCTCATCTGAGCCTGTAACATTCCAGACAATGCGTTTGTCCAGCGCAAAGGCTTGAACATGCTGACGAAGATCTCGTGTTCTCCCACGTGTGTATTGAAACGTCGCCATGTGATCATTCACCGTCTTTATTACAAGTGAATCATGACCTGATCCTGACCACTGAAACACGAGCACTCCGTGTGTTTCAAATTGCATCTGCTGCTTAATTGCTGAAGCGCTTTGTGAACCAAGAAGGTTTGCAACATCTTCTACAGATTCTAACAGCTGAGGCTTGAGAACATTGCCCCGTATTTCACTATACAGCGGACCGTTGAGCTGGAGTGGCTGCACCCTCTCGTCACCAGACAGAAGAAACAAAGGGATCACTACAACAACGAGTTCCATCATCACTTTTTGAATAGTCATAGAGGCACGCTCGAACTCCACCTTTTTTCTCAGTACTTTTTCTGGCACATGAAGTCATTGGCAACACATCAGGGCGGTGATGTATTGCTATGCCCTCTCAATCACGATGCGATAGTGAAAACTATCGTGTTTATCTCGCAAAACTTCTGCAATCATCAACTTCTGTTCTGCAGGTTCTTTACGCTGTAGTAAACGATCTGTTTCATTGAGTGATTGGCCGGGGAAATACATCTGTGTCACCAGCTCAACAAAACCTCGCTTCATGACTTTAAAATGAATATGCGGCGGACGTTCCCAACCGGGACCAGCGGGGTAACTGCCGGGCATGACCGTACGAAAACGAAACGCGCCCTTTGAACCACTTGGAACAATAGCCCATCCTTGAAAATACTGATCGAGTGGAGCAGGGTTTGGATCGTGTGGATGGTGATAGCGACCTTCTGCATTTGCCTGCCAAATCTCGACTGAAGCACCTTCAATCGGATCTCCCATGGAATCAAAAACCTCTCCTGTAATCCAGATGACCGTGCCCCGTGCAGCACCATCTTGACCAGCTATGCGTGTGAGATCGAAGTCTTTGTCTTTTTGTGGCGTTATTGGATAAAAAGGTCCTTCTATTTCACCGGGAGTCTCTTGCATTTCAGCGGTACCACCAGATGCCTGTACCCAGCCAGCGATGCCACTAAAAAAACCACTCGCGATAAAAGAACGCCTTTTTTGATTGACCACTCTTATCTTACCCCTGCATGACCATTCGAATGACTTTTTATATAGCACTTACGCTCTATGAAGACTGTGGATTTTCCCGAATAAACGTTTGTGCACGTGCTACATCCGGTGCGTGTGCCAGCAGCACATCAGCCGAGATGACTTCTTTTGCGTAGAGATCAATAAAAGATTGAGTAAGCGTCACCATGCCTTCTCTTCGCTGAGTTTGCATAATTGAATTCAACTGAAAGCTCTTATGTTCTCGAATTAGATTTCGAGCGGCATTATTCAATCGCAATATTTCAAAGGCAGCAGCACTTCCTCCACCATTTTTAGGAACGAGAGACTGTGCAATGAAACTGTTTGACACATTCGCTATCTGTGCACGAACCTGATCCTGCTCATCTTCAGGAAATGTCGAGATCACACGCTCAGGAACATCTTTCACACTCGCAGAATGGACTGTTGCAAATACGAGGTGGCCCGTCTCTGCCGCTTGCATGGCCGCTTGAATTGTCTCCGTGTCTCTCATCTCACCAACGAGTATGACATCAGGGTCTTGTCTAAGCGCTGTGCGAAGCCCATCTGAAAAAGTATCGAAGTGCGCATTTTTTTCACGGTGTGTAAAAACTGATTGGTGCGGAATATGAATAAACTCGATTGGATCTTCCAGTGTGAGAATATGCTTTTTCCGATGCTGATTAATTTGACGAATCATTGCAGCAATAGTTGTCGACTTCCCACTTCCAGTCACCCCTGAAACGATAACCATCCCTGTATTTTCGAGAGCAATTTTTTCGAAAATTTCCGGCATACCAAATTCTTTAATCGTCGGAATTTCATCGGGAACAATGCGACAAACAACCTTAAAGCCAGTAAAGCACTTTGCAAAACTAATTCGTAGTCGACATACCTGTTTCCCATCATGACTTTTTACTTGGTAGCCACGATCAACGGCACCGTGCGATTCAAGTTGCCGAGATGAACGATCATCTAAAAGTAGACTCTTAAGGTCTTCAATCTGCTGGGATGATACTTTCGGCAAATTAATCTGTCGAATGGAACCATCTATTCGAAACTGTGGTTCATCTCCAGTCTGAAAGTGAATATCTGAAGCGCGATGCTGAATTGCTTTTCGTACAAATTCATCAAGATCGAATAGTTTTGTCATGGTGTGAACTCCGAACTCTGAAACAGCGCTTTATGAGACCATGCTTCTCATGACCACCTCGTTAAAACCTGATGTGTTCATGAATTTCACTAAAATCAATGTATACGACAGCTCGGTATCGCAGCGCTTCATTTGCACAAATTCACAAAAACAACGAGCGAGAATGTATTTTCGGGCATATAGGTTCCGCAATTGCACGACTCTCACAAGCCCGCTAGGGTCTCACGCGAACTTCCTAAACCACCTGCGGATTTATTGTGCCACCACATCTTTTACGCCTGCAGGTATCTATCACGTGCTGCCTTATGGCGAGTGCGCTTTCAGCACAAGATGTGGTCTGGGTAGAACCTGTAGGTTCACCAGAAACAGAGACACGATTTTCCGGTCCCGCAGACCCGTGGACTCCGTATCGTAATCCAAGCCAACGCATTGATCTCCTACCACCGATTGATTTCAATATCGAACAAGACACGTTTGCCAGTGAACCAATTGCTGACCTTGATCCAATTGAACCGGGATCATCACGACGAAAAAAACCGAGTTTTGGTCGCGCCGCGCCAGTGACCATAGGTGGTTTTTGGGCGCCAAACACACCTGTTGTAAACCAACCAGCAAATCTGCAAATGAATGCACAGTTTGCTCGATTGGCTATGCCCCTTGGCATCCCAGAAGAGGGGAAACCCCTCTGGCTGGCAATTGCTAAATTTGGTCGGCTTGAGCTTGCAACAAATGCAGTCCTCCCAGACTCTGGTGAGGCTGTACCGAGTCAATTTTGGCTTGTCGAAACGGGCGTCACCCATATTCGTCCTCTTGCTTCTGGAAGTACCGTTGGTGGTACATTTCTTTTTGGTTCAGCGAGTGATAAACCTTTTCATGCTGGTCGTGACCTGACGCTTATGTCAATTCTCTTTGCGACAGTACCAGCGCGAAACCAGCGTGATGACTGGAGTTTTAGTCTTTTCTATTCACCAACATCACAGTTGCCTTACCCACTGCCCGGTATCGCTTATCTCTATAAACCAGATGACACCTTTGAGGCAAAGATTGGTCTGCCTGCCGGATTGGAATGGCGACCAAACGATGATTGGGAAGTGACGTTTAGTTATTTCCCGATCGTGAATGTAAACGCCATGATCCGAAGACGCCTTGCTGACAAACTCTGGCTATTCGGTGGCTACCGTACCGATACGCAAATCTACTTTCTAGCTGATCGTACGATCGAAAAAGAACGTTTCTATGTATTCGACCAACGTGCTGCTATTGGACTTGATCGACAAATTGGAGCTGGATTCAGCCTGGAATTTTTGGCCTCGTATCTTTTTGATCGTGAACTTTTCCAAGGGACAAGCTTTACTTCCGGCCGAACTGATGTCATCGAATTCGACCCGGGCCTTGGACTCTCACTACAGCTCTTGTGGAGAAGATAAAAACTATTCGTAATTCCATTTGGTAATCCAGGGATCTCTGAATTTCTGTTGCATTTCCTTGAGCTTTTCTTGGTATTTGAAAAGTGTTCTTGCATGATCTGGATCATTGGCAAGATTCGTTGTTTCTTCTGGGTCTTCCTTGATGTGATACAGTTCGAATCGGGGTCGATAAATATACTCTTTGACTGTTTTATTTCCGTAAGGAGCGTCAAGGCTACGCTGATATTGAGACTGCCAACTACTGGCAGCCCAAAGATCTGATGCGAACGGATACGGTAACGGATGTGCAATATTCCAAATCAATTTCCACTCATGATCGCTCACTGCGCGCATTGGATAATACATCTGAATCTCATGAAACGTATGTGACGCAAAATGCGCATCGTGGATTTCAACATCAGGATCAGTAAGAATCGGTAACCATGAGCGGCCGTGATATGCGAGTAAACCATTCCGCGGTCCATGGTTTTCATGAGTCGCGTATGGCTTCTCCTGCCAATATTCTTCAGGTGGCATCCAGTGCTTCGGCCGCTGTTTTGAGTGATCGAGTTCGCCTGCAAAATCGAGCACAGATGGAACGATATCCGTGTGGTTGATAATACTCTGACTCCGAACACCGCGAACCTTCACATATGGATCGTAGACGACAAAAGGAACCCGTAGGCCTGGTTCATAGACTGTTGTTTTTCCACCTGAAAAAGCCATGCCATGGTCACTGGTAAAAAGAATAAGTGTTTTGTCAAAAATATTGGCTTCTTTCAAAAGCTCAACGAGTCGTGCGAGGCCCTGATCAATTCGGGCACACGACTGATAATACTGAGCAAGCTCACTCCGTGTTTCAGGCGTATCAGGCAAGAACGTCGGAACCTGAACATCTTCAGGTTCAAAAAACACTTCTTTAACATCCTTGTGACTCTCCCGATTTGTTTTATTCCCGAAAAGATCTGGTTTCAGAATTAATGCAGAGTCTTTATCAATACCACCACCACGATGAGGGTCACTCGTAGCAAAGTAAAGAAAAAATGGCTTTTCACTTTGTGAGTTGATGACATCTGCACAAGCATTTGCCATTTGGACCGCATTGCGAGGAGAAGCCTTCCGCTCTGACTCAAAGTGATACACCTCTTCAGGTGCCACATGGTACTTCCCAATCCGAATAGTTCTGTAACCGGCGCGTGTAAGTGCTCGTGGAAGTGACAGACTCACTACGTCATACCAACTCGAAAATTTATGAAAGTCATGCTGATGCCCATACTGACCATTGGCATGATTATGTAATCCTGAAAGAATAACTGAGCGGCTCGCGGAACAACTCGCTGTTGTTGCATAGGCATTATCAAACACAACCCCATCATCGGCCAGCGCATCGATAGCAGGAGTCACTGCAACTGAGTCACCGTAGCAGCCTAACGTTGGTGACTCATCATCTGTCACGAAAACAATAATATTTCGTTCAGCTGCATGGCTCGATTGAAAGAAGCATGTTCCGTACAGAACACTGTAGAGAAATACCCAAACGACCACATTTGTTTGAAACATTCTATTCACCATGTTTTTTTTCATGCCGAGGGACTCCGGAAGAAAATATCAGTCATTCCACTAAATTACCCATATTCGCAATCTCCAAAATGTACACACGAAATCTTGCCAAATACGCAAAAAATGTAGGGCTGAGGCGGAATTGCTTCGTGGTCCTGATTTTTCCTACAGTAGGTGAAAATCTTCACTTTCCTTACCGTGAGACCCGATGACCGCCTACTCGCTCACCCACCTTCGACAGCTTGAAGCCGAAAGCATTCACATTATCCGTGAGGTAGCTGCCGAGTTCGACAACCCCGTCATGCTCTACTCGGTTGGTAAAGATTCGGCTGTGATGGTTCGATTAGCCGAAAAGGCTTTCTACCCTGCCAAGCCACCATTTCCGCTTATGCATGTCGACACTACCTGGAAATTTCAGGAAATGTATGAATTGCGGGATAATTACATTGCTAAAGAATTAGGTTTTAAACTTATTGTGCATGTTAATGAAGAAGGCCGGGCTCAAGGAATTAATCCCTTTACGCATGGCAGCAAAGTACACACTGACGTCATGAAGACTCAGGCATTGCGGCAGGCACTTGATAAATATCGTTTTGATGCAGCCTTCGGTGGTGCTCGTCGCGATGAAGAAAAAAGTCGCGCTAAAGAACGGGTCTTTTCTTTTCGTGACGAATTTCATCGCTGGGACCCAAAAAACCAACGGCCTGAGTTATGGAATCTCTACAACACCAAGGTCAAGAAAAACGAAAGCATACGAGTATTTCCACTTTCGAATTGGACTGAGCTCGATGTCTGGCAGTACATCCATCTTGAGCAAATACCAATTGTGCCGCTGTACTTTGCAAAAGAACGGCCGATTGTGTGGCGAGAAGGTGTCATGATCATGGTCGATGATGATCGAATGCAATTAGAACCAAATGAGAAACCAGAAATGCGAAATGTTCGATTCCGAACACTTGGTTGCTACCCGCTCTCTGGTGCCGTTGACTCAAAGGCAACGACCCTTCCAGAAATCATTCAGGAAATGCTCCTGACCACATTCTCAGAACGACAAGGAAGACTCATTGACTCCGATGAAGCGGGCTCCATGGAGAAGAAGAAGAAAGAGGGATACTTTTAGTCTATGTCACACCAATCAGCACTTATTGCAACCGATATTGATGAATACCTCGCACAACATGAGCAAAAAGAACTTCTGAGGTTCATCACTTGTGGCAGTGTGGATGACGGCAAAAGCACCCTTATCGGTCGACTCTTTTACGAGTCGAAAATGATTTATGAAGATCAACTCACTGCAATAAAGAAAGATACGACGCGTTACGGGACGACTGGTGAAGAGGTTGATCTCGCACTTTTTACTGATGGACTCGAGGATGAGCGTCAGCAAGGAATAACAATCGATGTCGCCTATCGTTATTTCTCGACCGACAAAAGAAAATTTATAATCGCTGATACACCTGGCCATGAGCAGTACACACGGAACATGGCCACCGGCGCGTCGACTGCTGATCTCGCCGTTATTTTAATTGATGCACGGCACGGTGTTCTTCCTCAAACAAAACGACATTCATTTATCGTGTCTCTTCTTGGAATCAAACACATTATCGTAGCCATAAACAAAATGGATATTGTGGACTACGGTCAGGAAGCATTCGAATCCATTCGGCGCGACTACATCGACTTTGCTGCCCGACTTGATTTACCTGACGTGCACTTTATGCCAATTTCTGCACTGAAAGGCGATAATGTTGTTTCCAACAGTGACAAGATGTCATGGCATGAGGGCCCGCCTCTCATGACGCTTTTGGAATCTGTCTACATCGGATCAGATCGAAATATGGAAGATTTTCGTTTTCCTGTTCAATACGTGACACGTCCGAACCTTGACTTTCGGGGTTTCGCAGGCACTATCGCATCAGGAATCATTCGCAAAGGTGATGAGATTATCACTTTGCCATCTCGCAAGAGTGGGATCCCCGGGTACCGAGCTCG
>JGI24922J38493_100060_pt1 | contig 33544 bp, 30 predicted proteins | sample LinPFosplate10_FD_38493 | JGI IMG/M metagenome (IMG submission 38493)
CTCGGTACCCGGGGATCCCACATCTAAGGATCAGCATCTCGGAGTTGGTAAGGGGAAATGCTAAGCTATGCGAAATCGATGGTGATCCTGTGGTCAAGGGGAGGTTCAAACTAGAGGCATATCCGGGAGACGATGTCGTGGTCCTCGCTACCAATCTGATATCCGAAATCAGAGGCTAGAAGGGCCTGTAACCAAGCGTTCTTATGCACAATGCCTATCCCTCCGATAGGGTATTTGATGACTCATGTAGTAACTAGTTCGTGCGTTGGATGCAAGTATCAGGATTGTGTGGCAGTCTGCCCCGTAGAATGCTTCAGAGAGGCCGACGAGTACCTAGTAATTGACCCGGACGAATGCATCGATTGCGCTGCCTGCATACCTGAATGCCCTGTCGACGCTATCTACGCAGATACTGACCTGCCCGACGAAGAAATGAGTTGGCTGGACAGGAACGAGGACGAGGCTCCCAACCTCCCTCTAGCTGAGGGTGACTCACCAGTCTTAGCCGATTCTTGAGCACTCACAACAACTTCTGCGGTGAAATAGGTTCATCAGTGTGCACCTCGAGGGAGCGATGTGTCACATAGAGTCGACTTAGAGAGTCTGCGCTATGGAACCGAACTGCTGAAGCGTGGCTTTGCCAAGATGCAACAGGGCGGCGTAATCATGGATGTCGTGACGCCCGAGCAAGCCCACATCGCAGAAGATGCAGGTGCTGTCTCGGTGATGGCTCTCGAAAGAGTCCCGGCCGACATCAGGGCAACTGGGGGGGTCGCTCGCATGAGTCACCCGAGCCTGATTAAGGGTATTATCGAGACGACCAGCATCCCCGTGATGGCCAAAACCAGAATCGGACATGACGAAGAGGCCCGAGTCTTGGAAGCTCTAGGAGTTGACATGATAGACGAGTCCGAGGTGCTAACTCCGGCTGATCCATTCTTCCACATCGCCAAGAATGAATTTACCATACCTTTCGTATGCGGTTGCACTAGTCTAGGAGAGGCAGTCAGGAGAATATCAGAGGGGGCTGCCATGATTCGCACCAAGGGGGAGGCGGGGACTGGCAACGTGGTTAGCGCTGTGAAGCACGCTCGCTTGCTAAGAGCGGAGATTGAGTCCGCGAAGGTCAGCGACTCCAACACGAGGGAGGAGATGATTGACACCATTATGGGCGGCTTCCACCGACTTGAGGCGGCGTCCGAACTCGACATCTCGCTATTGAGCACGCCGTTCGGCGACGTGAAGTCCCTGAGAAGCGAGGTCTCCTCGGTCTTCAGCGATGTCATTGACCACAACAGACTGCCTGTAGTCACCTTCTCCGCAGGAGGAATCGCGACCCCAGCCGATGCGTCTCTGATGATGCAACACGGGATGGATGGCATATTCGTGGGCTCGGGAATTTTCAAGAGTTCGGACCCGACAAGGACCGCTGAGGCCATAGTTCTCGCTACTCACCATTACGACGAGCCGGAGGTAGTTGCCGAGGCGAGCACGATGGTCGGGGAAGCCATGGCTGGGCTTGAAATCGAATCACTAGAATTACGTCTTGAAGAGCGCGGCTGGTGAGTCAACTCTTCCTGCCTCTGGTGGTTCGCAAGCGTCGTGTTGGGCGCTTTCCCCCCTGGTGGCTTGACTCGCTCCCCTCAGAACCAGCCACCGTGCCACCAAAGGTGATGGAGCCCCTCTCCATGAGCTCCTGGGACAATGAATCGACCAGTCCCTCGTCCTGATCAGGTGTCTTGAGGGCGTCTCTGACAGATTGGTTGTGGTCGCGGACAAGCCTCTCCCTCTCTTCGTGCTGAGACTTAATTTCGTCTCTGATTACATTGACCTTAGCAAGCATCTCTACGATGTTGGAATGGATCTCGTCGGCCTTTTTCCTCTCGCTGAGGAACGCTTCATGGAGGCGATCCCCCTCTGCTCTGAGGAAGTCGCGTTCCTCGAGCATGGGCTTGATGTCCGTCCAAATACTGTCTGCAAGCTTGTTCTGGTCAATCATGAGTTGATGCTCATTGTCCGATTCGGCCTTGAGACGTTGTATTGACCCCTCCATGTCCCCTAGGTCTATGGTGATGATTTGATGCTCCTTGACTGCGGGAAGAAGTTCGTCCCTCCTAGAAATCAACGACCTTAGTTGCTTAATCAAATCGTTCTCCTTGTCGAGAGTCAGCCGTCCGTCAGTCATGATTCTGTTCTCAATTCTCTCAATGTCGCTAACTGTCTCCGAGAGTTGGATGACCACCGACTTGCTAGGGCCATCCCCCCTTCTTCCCCGCTTCTTAGAGATGAGTTCCCCTATGTGCTTCTGAATCTCATCGCGACGGACCTGATGCGTCTTGGCCTGTGAACGCACCACCTTCTGCTCATCCATCCGCGCCTTGATTCCCCCTCCCAACTCAGACCCCTGCTGCTGGACTGAATTCCTTGAGTCGGCGGCTCTCCGAGCAGCCTCGCTGTGGCCGTTTCGCTGCTCCCTCATCCTTCTGAGTTTGGCCTCCATGGCGTGAAGCCGGTTTCTGAGATCGTCGCTGATGGAATCCTCCGCCTCCATGGACCCGCGAGGGACGGTTCCTTATTGAACCCGAACTAAAGCCCTAGTATGGACGCTATGAACGGAACTAAGGGGGATAATACAGCTAGAGCCGCACCGAACATGAAAAGGGCCCCGGTGGTCATCCTCAATCTGGTGAACAGGTCAGATCTGACCTGCGCAGTCAAGACCTTACCCGAAATCAGGTTACCAGAAGAGTCCTCGAGCCTGACGGTCACTGTTGCTTCGCCCATGGAAGATGGGATTAGGCTCTGCCAGACAATACGAGATGAGAGCATGGCGTCAGTGAGGGACTCGAACAGGGGCTTGTCCTGCTGGAGTGATTCGTGGTCCTGTGGATTACTACGGAGGCGGTACACGCATTCGTTGGGTCGGAAGTCCGGTGTTTGCACCCTCAAGATCAGGTCCTGGCTCTCACCGGTCTGATTGAGCACGAAAGCGAACAGGTTTGCATGGCCTAGAGTGAGGTTCTCCATATCCACATCGAACCAAACGCCAGAGGGCGTTGGGTTGTTGAGGTGCATTCGCAATCGATCGTACAGTCTGAAGAAGGGGGCACAACGCCGTCGAGCATGCATGAGGAGCCGGTCAAGGGTCTCCTCACCAAGGTCTGGGTGGTTGATAATCTGCTCGATCGTTTTCGAGGGTATCACTGATTCCAATGCGAAGTGGAACTCTTGCTCGTCAATCAACCCCGATCGATACATGTGAAGCAGTTGCAAAAGATACTCCTGTAACTCCGAGAGTGTGACGCCTCTACGCAGGTCGCCTGAGAAGGATGACACGTACTTGGATACACGAACAGCGAGGAGAGGGTCGACGTGCGCCCTGATGACATCGCTAAACGGCTTGTTGAGGAGGGCAGGGTGAATGGGGGGGGAGAATGCTTCTAACAGCCCCCACGGCTTCACGGTATTGAATCGCGGGCGACTAGAAACCATGTACACACTGTGACCAGAGAGCAACGCGCCCGTGGATAGGGCAATCAACACAGGGACGCCTTGGGTGGCACTGGAGAAGTAAAAGGCCAAACCAAGAAGGACGGTGGCGAGTACCATCAGAGTGGTAGTGAGATTCAATTGCTTGGAGGCGCCATCAATGACAGCCCTCATTTCAGTATAGCCATGGACGCTGCGGAAGGTCATGCCAGTTTTTGTAATTTCATCGGTCTCTATTTGGAAGATGCGCTGTGTAACCCAAAGAAGATAGTGCAGGATGAAGAGAAGGACGAGGTCGGCGACCATGATGGCCAGTGAAAGTGCATAGATCGCAGTGGAGAGTCTGAGGTTGAAGAAAATCTCCTCCACACTTCCCGTCCACCACCCCGGATCTGACCCGCGATAAGACTGAGCAAGACCAAAGAGCACTACAACGATGATTGGCAGGAACAGGATCAGCCTGATGCCTCCGCTAATCAGGAAGTCGTCAATGCCCTTCAGGGCAAGTTCCTTGGTCTTGAGTGACCTTTTCTCAATACGCAGTGAAGTCATATAATCGTCTCCGACTTTCGGGGACCTGAGATCGGGTGCGGGAGGGGCCTCTGGAGCAAGTGCCGCCATCATGGTATCGAGTTCCGAATCGGTATGAAGCGAGGTCTGGGGGTCGTCTTTCGCATCCATAGGGTTCAACCACCAACATCACTGGTAAGTCTAGCGAGTATCCTCAAGGACATCGGCCTAGACACCTCGAGCTCACTGCCGTCACAAGTGAGCGCGCCCCTAGTGTTAGTGATTGTGGAACCGACCATTAACCCAGCGGCTCCTATGGTAACTCCCTCGACACCGCTAGTCAAAATGAGTTCCACCGTTGCGGTGGCACCTTCTGGAAGTGCGCCAATGGGTAGCAGAGTACCTTCACCGAGGGGCTCCACAACACGTTCAACCATAGGGATGCGAGTGCCATCGGGAGCATGCTCCGGATACCCCAACAGTCTGTCCAAGGCAGCCTCCAAATCGTCACCAATGGTATGCTCCATTCTGCATGCAACTGCAGAGACATCTCCGGAGAAACCTATCACCTCTGAGAGAAGAATTTGGAGCAATCCCTCGCGGCGCTTTATTCGTGCTGCGTACTGAAATCCCTGAGGGGAGAGCCTGCAACCCTTGTATGGAACGTGAGTCACCATCCCCTTATTGGTGAGGCGATGAATCATCTCGGTGGCCGAGGCTGGGCTTACGTCCATGAGGTTCGCGAGCTGAGTGGTCCTGACGATTATTTCGGGAGTGTCGACGTGAACCTCGAAGATGCGCTTTAGGTACATCTCCTCAATTTCGCTGTAGTCGGACATCCCTACTCCTCGGAAGCCTCGGCTAAGAACTCCAACTTGCACACTGGGCAACGCGAACGAATCGGCCTGCGTTCGATTGGAACTCTAAGAGTCTGGCTGCAGTCAGGGCATTGAAGGAGATCGTCTGATGACCTAGAGATTGGATCTATGAGGTTTGACGAATCTGATATTTTGGGGTCCTTCGTTTCGGTTTCCGAAGTGACGTCTGAACGCGTTGGCTGGATAATCTCGTCTTCGACGTCAAACTGCCTGGTACAAGCAGGGCACTTTACCCCCCCCAAGTGATTGGCGGGCACATTGAGGCGTTGCTCACAATGCGGGCAGGATACTTCCCTCTTCGCTTGTTCTCTTCGGCTAGACCTCAACTCTCTGGGGGCTCTCAGGCCCCCCTGCGCAGTAGAAGGGGTCCTTGATGAGACCGTACGCCAAGTCACCCTTGCTGCTAGGATGGATGCTATGCCAGCAAGGGCACCGTAGATTGCAGGGGCGGCGTCGAATGGCAACTCGAAGCCGTCGTCCTCGACCTTTGACCCGATTGAAACGAAACTAGTGGTCGACTCTTCGCCCATCATCCAGACGAGATCGAACTCGACGACAGTTGTATCGGGCCATGAGGGGATTTCCATGACGCTGGAGAAACTACCTCGAGGGGGAACCGAAGGGACTGAGATCTCAGACAGAATGGCATAATCTGGGAAGTGCACCAACCTTGCCTTTCCTGCAGAAGTGGCAGAATTACCGTCATTGGTCAGGGAGAATTCGACGAGTACAGACTCTCCCTCCTTCGGAAATTCAGGTGAGGAGATTACGAAAGATGCAGAGGGGTCAGGATTGGGTACAACGAGGGATATGGTAGTGGAATTGATGGACGTCTCTGCGGTTGCCCACGAAATCGGAATCAACTCGATGGAAAGCGAGTCGGCCTCGGGATGGCCGAGTTCGATGGTCACGCTTCTTCTCCCCGGGTCCAACTCAACCGTGAAACTCTGCATCAGCGAGCTATCACCCTGATACTCCTTAGAGATCTCGAGCAGCAGGGCACGAGAACGGCCGGATGAAAGAGTCATAGAAACGTCCACGGAGAGACCCCCTTCCAACGACCAATCGTATGATTCCACGGATGCTTGGATAGCTTGGGACCGGTAAACCTCCACGACAAAATCCCCGTTCAACGAAGAGTCGACTTGGGCACCAATGCTAGTGAGCCACCAGCGATACGCCAATGACCCATTGGATTCTGGAGTGAAGGCAACGCTGGCTTCCCTACTGGAGCCGGAAGTTATCTCCACCTCGCTCCCTGAGACAGTAATTCCATTGATTGTGTCTTCTAGGTGGAGGACGACAGAACCAGTCTCCGAACCATGATTACTCACAAGGATAGAGGCTACTAGATTATCGCCCTCGTGCGCAGGCTCGCCGACTACGGCCACGCCAGAACCACCTGCTGAGGTGAAGTTCGCGGAAGTTGACCCTGAGGTCAATGACGGGTTCAAAGACTCTGTAGAAAGTCCTTCAGTGCCCTGGCTAGATGCGAGAAAGACGGATCCCAGCATCAAGAGCAAGGTTATACACAATGCTCTAACTACTGTTCTTGACATTGTTACATCCTCTCTATGTCATCGTATCAATCAAACCCAAAAAGTTCTGCCACAGAGGTCTTTAATGCATGGATTGCTCCGCGCCAGATGGCCATGGACAACGATGCACTGCTCAAAGTCGAGCCCGATGAACTCGCCCAATCTCTGCTAAATCGGAGGAGGATGCTAAAAGAAAGCCTGCCAGGTGTAATTAGAAACTTAGAAGCCGTGGAGGAGTCGCTCACGCCCAAGCTAGAGAGGCAGACTAAGGCTCACCAGCAAGCTAACAAACGAGTCGTAGAATTGAAGCGAATCCGGGATGAGAGCCAACGAGATGCGGGACTGGTATTCGTCGATGTGAAATCTGCCAGAGAGACCCTGATGCAAAGCGGTGGCATGGTCAACCTAGATCCAAAGTGGAAGAAGGAGAGACTCTTTGAGAAACTAGAGCAAATTGAGCATAAAATTCAGACCTCGGCCCTTGACCACAAATCAGAGAAGAATATGTTGGACCAGAGAAAGAAACTGCTCAAAGAGAACGAACGCTGGATTGAAGACAGGAGAGAGTCCAACCAGGAGATGGCGGATTTCATCGAAAAGAGAAGGGAGATGTCCAAGTTCTACAAAGCCGCTGACAAAGCGCATATGGGGATGCTTGCAGCAGTGGAAAAGGCACAACCGCTTTATGAGAAGAAGTCAGTACTCTCGGCAGAGTTGAGGGATGTAAAGAGCCAACTCGATAGGGCCAAGGAGTTGCTCTCCCAGTCCGGCAAGGCAATCAAGCATTGGGAGAGGAGGCTATTGGAAGGCTACGGCGACCTCGGACCGGGATTCCCTGACTTGCTCAAGGACATGAGGAAGGTCGCTGAAGGAGGGGCCTCGTCATTTGCGAGGAAAACCAGTTCTATCAATACACACAACACAACTGAGCGCTCTGGGAGTAAAGAAAAATGAGCGATTCAGTGGATATCGGTTTATGGGACGACCTAGAGGAAATGGACCAATCGGATATCGAAGATCTAAGAGGGGATCAGAAACGTTTGCTAGCTACGTTTGGGAACGAACTTAGGGAACTCAGAGCAGAGAGAAAGGAACAAGTCGAAATTGTGAAATCCCTCAGGTCAGCGATTGGCAAGGTGGAAGTCGCGGATTCTGGCCGAAAGACACTACTGAAGGAGTTTCATCGCTCAAGAAAATCCGCTCATCGGGAGAAGGAAAAGAGGGATTCAATCAACAAGTGCATCCCACCCCCAACGGACATCTTGTTCGAATGGCTATCCGTTACCCACACGAGACTCACCACCATCGACAATGACCTAACTGCGGTTCCAATGCTAAATAGAGAGCTCGGTTCGTTCAGCAGATTCTTCGAGTTACAATCCTCGATAGGAAGAAAGAAGGTAGCGGAATCAGCCCACGCTAGATATGCAGCGCACATCAGCGAAATTAGAAGGATATCGACGAAGCTCGATGAAAACAAGGCCGACAAGGGAAAAAGCGTGTCTGAATTCACTGGAGACCTAGGAATAGAAGATGGGAGAATCTCTAGGAAGGAAATTAGCAGTGTTAGCAATCGAATCTCTGCTATCGACAAAAGGCAGGTCGACCTTGAGGGAGAGCGTAAGGCCACCCACAAGGAACTGAGTCGTATTGAAGCATACTCTAAGATCACTCAAGGTAGGCTGGGACGAGTCAAGATCTCTGACATCAAGGATATCGCACGCAGTGGGGGCAGCTTAAGCGCAGCCGAGATGGATGCCTTGCTCGACATGGGTGGTCTCTCTTCTTTGGGAGAAGGAGCCGAGGCGGAACCGGAGCCTGCTCTAGAAAGGAAGCAGAAGAAGAAAGGGAGGAAACTAGGTGTAGCCAGAAGTGGCAGCAGGAAAGGAAACCTAGCTACACGTAAGGAAGAGTGAATGGCATTACTGCACGTTGGTATGGCTTAAATGGAAGGTCAAATTCGAGTGTAACGGGCCTAGCTTTGGAACTCAATCACACGAATCTAAGTGAGGTCTTCAAACCCCTGGGCATTATGGTTAGCGAGAAGCTCGCTGATAGCAAGGCCAAGCGCGATGATTTGAACAAAGTAGGAAGGGTTCATCGCGACAAGAGAAACGAGATTAACAGGCAAGTGAAAGAACTGATTTATGAGGTTCAGAGTCAAAAGTCAATACGTAACGAAGCGAATGGGAAAGTCAAGGAGCTGAAGAAGGTCAGACTGGATAGGTCTAATGAACTTAAGGAACTACGTGAAATACTTAGGAACGGCAACGCTCAACAAACGCTCAAAGAAGGCGTGAAGACTTATGCGAAAGAGCGTCCCGCTCGCATAATTAAGGCTGCTAGAGAAAATCTCGAGAATAAGTACGAAAAAGGTGGGTTTCCAGGAAACAAAGAGAAGGATTTTCACAATATGATGAAGAAGTTGCAGAAGGAGCTCAAGGAGGCCATAGATAGGGAGAAGTCGAACAATTCCTACGCCTTGAAGAAAGTGCGGTCAGCCGAACTCCTTCAGACAGAAGCCCACAAATCTGTAGAAAATGCGGTCATTTCTGCCCAAGATGCACACGATTTGATGATAGAACTCTCAGAGGAGGTAGACAATCTAAGAGAGCGAGCTAACAATGAGCATGGTAATCTCATTTCCGCTAAGAAGGAGGCTGATATTCTCCATAACCAATACATAGTCTCACTTCGTTGCATTCACTCAATGCAGGACATAATGAAAATATCAGAATCCAGACAGAAACTGCACGATGTAGACGGCAAGGTCGGGATTTCCGACTTGATGTCCCGTCTGATGTCTGGCGACACCCTGTCTACCGAAGAACTCCTGTTGTTGCAGAGGAACTAGCCACTAAATCATAGGTTCGACCGTTCCTACCATGCAATATCTTCTCCTCAGTAGTATGGATAATCCAGCCCGGGATTAGTAGTGCGGATTCCTGATAATTAGCCGACTCATGGCTGAACGACCATGTCTCCAAAAGCATGCTCCTGACAGGTCCAGATAAATTGCTATTCTCCACACTCCCCTTTTTCCTCACTTCGAGCAATTTTTGAATCTCCGTAGAGAGACTAGTCTCAGACAGCCAAGATTCCTCAATGGGAAAGATGACTCTGAGGTTGGGGGTGTGGTCAATCCTGTCGAGGGGGTCTAGAAGATTCAAGCTAGCCGACCATGGATCCTCGATGACTAACCAACGTCCCCGTTCTAACTCCATGGAGGGTCCCACTAGCTCGCCGCTCACAGTCCACATCCTCGCTTTGAGGAGGACTGGGGTGGCAACAGCTCCCTCCATGCCCCTCTGTGCAAGCCAGTTAGCAGGGTCGACCAACGGTCTCAACGAAGTGGGGTCGTCCTTACTCAGATTCTCTAGCTCGGTAGCAAGAATATCCATTCTTGGAACAACATCGGGAGTGCGGGCGACCAGTTCGCCGGAAAGCACCGCCCCACCAATCCATGTTGAAATGGTATCTGGACCCCATAATACGACATCGTGTGAGCCGATTAGGCTTGCATCCGATGGTAATGATCTCTCGCTCAGTATCCAATGCCTTCCCACAGGAGCATCCACCCCCCAACGCTCCAAGTCCTGTTCCGTGAGCGGAAGCAAGCCCGAAGGAACATGCCAAACGAAGACTTCACGGTCGTCTGTGGAGTCCAAGTCCGGTATTCTCTCCGCGATGCCAATGCACACGAAACCGTGTGAAGAGTCGATTCCCGAGGAGGGTCGAAGCCTGATGGATCGGCTCTCAAGCAAATCTCTCACCGCCACTTCCATGTTGCTAGGGAGTAAGGGGTGATTTTGAAACGAACCCCAGATGGAGGGGGCTCGATGCCGATTTCAAGCATCAGATATTGGGGCCGAACTGAAGGAGTTCGCTCTGGCCTGCATCCAATATGCAAAGAGTGCTGACAGGAAAGGGCTTTCCGCAAGCAGCACCTAATTGACGATTGACCATGAGAACCTGATGAATCGGAACGTCGGGATGAGAGGTCCGTAATTCATCGATGAAAGACTCGGGGCAGTTTGCCGCTACGAGTACGAGTTGGGCTTCGCCCTTGGCGCAAGCAGAAGATGTCTGACGTTGTCCGAATACGAGGCTCCCTGTGTTGATGCCTTGCTTCAATTGCCTTGCCATATCCATTCGCTTACCTCAGGAGTATTCCTCTGGGATGTAGAACAGCTCAACGCTGCCCGTTCCTAGTGCCACTGGCTGGCCAACGATGATGTTCTCCGTGACCCCGGACAAGCCGTCCCTCTCTCCTATGATACCCGCCCTGAGGAGATGGGTCACGGTGACCTCGAAAGCCGAACGAGCAAGAATCGAGTGCTTGGTACCGCTAACACCGTGCCTTCCTATGGCCCTCACCTCGCCCCCCGTGGTCATGACATCAGACACCATGAGCAAGTGTCGGACATCAACATCGAGCCCCGCCCCCTCCAAGGTATCCCACATCTCGTTGATGATGGCTTGGCGGGCGGCTTCGATTCCTAGGTTGTCGTTGATTTCGGTGATGTTGTTGGTGTAGGTACGAGATGTGTCTATTCCCGCGAACTCGCTCACTTTTGCTAGGTTGGAGCCGATGGTGGAGATGTAATACTCCCCAGTATCTGCGACGGGCCCTTGGACGTTCGCCCTCGAAATCCCAGGAAGGCCTTTCAGCCTCAACTTCTTGATCTTGTCCTCGAGCTGTAGTAAAGCGGTGTAGGTTGGCGGGTCGGTGGAAATAGTTGCAAGATCCTGCTCCTTTACGATTCCGGGAATGATTTTCAGGGACTTGGGCCTAACATCGTTATCGGCTTGGACATAGAGTCGGAGAGCCCTCGATAGCTTGTCTCGAATCTCTGCACCGGTCATCTTCTTCAGTCTCATGTTGCTAGCATTCAACTGGAGGCTGATGTTCCTTTGTGCCACGTCTACATCGATAGTTGCAATGTCTGTGGCGGTGGTCGTCTCAATTCCGGCAGCGATGTCCCGAATGAGCTTCTCGTTGGTTCTCAGAGGCTTACCCTTAGCATTGAACTCATCCAGATAGATGATCATAGTAGGGGTCTTGGGAACCTTGCGAGCATCGACAATCTCTATGATTCGAGGCAGTCCCTGAGTGACGTTTACGGTAGCGACTCCAGCATAGTGGAAGGTCCGCATAGTCATCTGGGTGCCCGGTTCTCCGATTGACTGGGCTGTGGTAATCCCGACGGCTTCGTATGGAATCGCCTTGGCCTCACTGGCGAAGCTACTCGCTGATTTGACTATCTTCTTGGCTTTGGCAGCAGTCAACTTCTTCTCGCCGCGCTTCTGTAGCCCCTTAACTAGGTCATCTATCATCCTCGGTGTCATTTTGGCGCCACTGCCCTGTGAGGCCTCGAAAAGTTGGATGTACATCTCGTCGTCCGAATCGACGTCACGGATGAGTTGCTTCATCTTGACATCTTGATTATAGACATCGAGGGGGAGGGTACGCTTCATCCGCCTGGTTCTCGACACAGTTCTCCTGCGAACTATGGTCTTCTGCGAGGAAGCGGAAGCCGCCTTAGTGGACTTCGTGGAACTGGACATGATTTGGTGAATCCTCTGGGAGGTGCCAGAGTCAATGCCGCAGATCTGAGCTATCTGGCCCGGAGAGAGGCCCTTGACATCGTCCCACTTTCTGTCGTCTGCTAGCTTGTGAGCATACTCTTCCTCAATTCCGAGGTCCATCAGCTTCTTCTTTGTAGCGCTCTTGACGACCATTAGTTAGCACCCCCCAATGCGTCATCTAATACTTGATTGACGTCGAACGGGTTTCCTTTACGACTACGAGCAGGGTCTACGCCATCTTCACCGTACTCAAACTGGACTATTCGGTTGGCGGTGTTCCTCACAGATGCCTTGATGTCGTTTGAGACCTTGAGGTCGTCCATCGCATTGATCAGCCTGCGTTGCATGTAGCCGGACTTGCTCGTTCTGACCGCGGTGTCTACGAGAGACTCCCTGCCTGAGACTGACAGCATGAAGAACTCCGTGGGTTCGAGGCCACTCTTGAACGATGAAGAGACGAAGCCCTTCTCCTTGGCCCCCTTGACTTTACGGGGAAAGTGCGAAAGCACACGGTCCTGATAGCCACGCTCTAGCCTCTTGCCTCGGACCTTGGGCTGTCCGATGGACCCAGCCATCATCGCCAGATTGTCCATGGAGCCTCGGGCTCCCGAGGAGGCCATCAACACGGCTGAGTTGCCCTCGCCCAACATTGACTTGGCAACGTTGCCAGTCTCGGACTTGCCTTCGTCGAGAATGGTCAGGATGTTTTCCTCTAGCGTCTCTAGGGGGGTCCTTCCCGGCCTCGATTCGTACCTCCTCCCATCCTTGCCGAACTTCTCCAACTCGGAATCGACCTTGGCGCTGGCAGCACGGTTGATTTCTGCAATTTCCTTCTTCGCTTCGGGTGGAAGGTCCTCGTCGTCTATGCCCGTAGTGAATCCCATGGACGTGCACATAGCGATGGTCATCTTGGTCATCTTATTGATGAACTCGGCTCCTATGTCGGTGCCGTGAGTCTGAACTACGGCATCGAGGAGCCTGCCATCCTCAGCACCTATTCCACGCTTGTCTATCGTGCCAATCACATCGCCCTTTGAGACGTCTACGATCTCGCCAGCGCGGTTTTTGTAATTGATGTTGAACCCCCCAGTCACAAGAAGGCTGAAGATTTCGTTCCCCCTGAAGCCGATCTGGCCATTCTCCTCAACTTCCTCTGGAAGGCTACCGTCCCAGCCCACTGAACCTAGGACGTCCATCGCCACGTGCTTTGGTATGATGCTATTACCGTGAGTCAATAGGTATGCACCGGTGATATGGTCATGTATCCCTCCGATGACACTGCCCCCGTAGCGAGGGGAGATGATGTGTTCCTGCACGCGCATCAAGATTCTGGCCTCGGCCCGCGCCTCCTCGCTCTGAATTACGTGGAGGTTCATCTCGTCGCCATCGAAATCTGCGTTGTAGGGGGTGCAATCAGCGAGGTTGAATCTGAACGTCTTTCCCTGCATCACACGTATCTCGTGGACCAGCATGGACATCCTGTGCAGTGATGGCTGGCGGTTGAATATCGCAACGTCACCATCGATGAGGTGCCGTTCGACGACTACTCCCGGGCGTGGATTGCCGTCCCTGTCGTATGTACTGAGACGGTCCTCTATCTCAGTAGGAAATACGTGTCCGTGCTCGTCCTCTATCTCTGGGCTTCCACAGTGAGGGCACTTTACCTCTAGGTGCTCAGGCAAGTACTCCGAGGGATGCTCGACCTCCCACCTCCATCGGTAGTGAATGACTGCATTGTGGTCACCTTCGGCCAAGGGCTTTCCATGTTTGTCCTCTCCCCTGAGGTTAGAAAGCGTGCTCTCGAGGTCGACGGCCCACTCCTCATTCAGGTCGTCGGTAAGGTGGTCCCTGCGCATCTGTCGCATCATGACCAAACCAGGCAGGAAGTTTGGAGCGGGTAGAACCTCGTTCAACTCGGGCTTGTATCCCGTGTAGGGCTCGTCGTCGCTGCCAGCATCGCACTCTGGGTTCAGGCACCTGAAACCAGACCAGATGAACTTCGTACGATCGGTGATTCTGACTCGGAATCGATCGCCCCTGATGATGTAGTTTACTCCCGGATGCACATCTGGGCCACGCAAAACCATCTGTCGGAGCTGCTCCCTGTTCCTGCTGGTGATGCGGATGGGCACGGTGAGTTCCTTGGCTGACGAAACGGGGACTCCTACTTCGTTGATGCCGAGGTTCGGGTCGGGGCTGATTACCGTCCTAGCACAGAAGTTGACGCGCTTGCCCGAGAGGTTGCTGCGGAACCTGCCCTCTTTGCCCTTGAGGCGCTGGGAGAGCGTCTTCAGGGGCCTGCCTGATCTGTGCCTCGCTGGGGGGATACCACTGGTCTGATTGTCGAAATACGTCGTGCAGTGGTACTGCAGCAGCTCCCATAAATCCTCAACGATGAGTTGGGGGGCACCCGAGTCTCGGTTCTCCCTAAGCCTCTGATTAATCCGTAGTACATCGACGAGCTTGTGAGTCAGGTCGTCCTCTGACCTGTCGCCGCTCTCTAAGGTTATGGAAGGGCGGACGGTGATAGGGGGGACGGGAAGTACCTTCATAATGGTCCACTCCGGCCTGCTGACGTCCTTTTCCATTCCGATGAAAATCAAGTGCTCGTCGGGGATCTTCTCTAGCCATTCCCTGATGTCTCTGGCGTTCAACTTGTGCTCGCCCTTGTCGGCCTTCTTCTCTTTGAAGGTAGTGGGCTTGTCGAGAATGATCTTTCCCTGCTCCGAACCACAATGCATGCAAATGGCCCTCTTCGGACCCGCACAGATATTCTCTATGTCTTTGCAGACCTTCTTGAATTCCCTGCCACCGACGCCGTGCTTCAGGATGACGTCGTTCACCTTGTCGCGGTAGTAATCCTGTTCGGACTTCTCAGGGTCGAGAGGGTGCGTCTCGGGAGCGTCGAGGAGAAGGACCTTGCTGCATTTGTTGCACGTTGCCCTTAGACACGTCTTGATTAACATGGAGAAGCCGATGTGCATCACAGGCAGCTCCAGTGCGATGTGGCCGAAGTGACTGGGGCACTCCTCATGCTTGTTACCGCAGGTCTCGCACCTGATACCTGGGTCAATGACGCCCATCTTGGGATCCATCAAGCCCTGCTTGAAGGCATGCCCATCGTCCTTGTAGGTATCAGCCGTCTTAACCTCTACAGAGGACATCTTTCTTATTTCATTGGGATCCATCAAGGTGAACCTGATTGAATCAATTCGCTTCGGGATTTTTGCTGCGTCACGGGCACTCATCTTCGATCCTCCAATTCCAGTCTCATGGCCACGCCAAGGCTCTTCATCTCATCCAAAAGGAGCTTGAATGCGTACGAAGTCTGCACAGAATGAACATCTGCCCGGTCGCCGCAGACTGGACAGACACTGGTTCTCCTCTTCCAGTCGTAATAGGCTATGTGGCCACACCTGGGGGTGTTGCATACCATGAGGTTCCACCCATCAGACTCGTCGAGGAGTCGATCCTTGATTACCATGGAGGCCCCATGAGAAATCAGGCAATCCCTCTCCATCTCGCCAAATCTCAGACCACCTTGGCGAGCCCTCCCTTCAGTCGGCTGCCTAGTAAGAATCTGAACCCGTCCGCGACTTCTGGCGTGAAGCTTGCTGCTAACCAAGTGATGCAGTCTCTGGTAGTAGATGACGCCAACGAAGGTGTCCACCGAGAATGACTCCCCGGTCTCACCATTGACCATGGTCTGACGCCCGGTGTGATTGAGGCCGTTCCTGAGGAGACCTGCGCGTAGAGACTCCTCCTTCTCACCGGTGAAGGCGGTCCCATCAATTCGGTGGCCCTCCATAGAGCCGACCTTGCCTCCAATCATCTCGAGGACGTGAGCAACGGTCATCCTAGAGGGAATAGCGTGAGGGTTAATCAGGAGGTCGGGGATGATGCCGTCCTCAGTGAACGGCATGTCCTCCTGGTTCACCAGTCTGCCGATGATGCCCTTCTGGCCGTGCCTGCTAGCAAACTTGTCCCCCAGCTCCGGAATCTTATTTGTTCGCAGTGTGATTCTGACTAGCCGGCCTGAGTCTAAAGACTCGGTGACGTACACGTTGTCGACCCATCCCTTCTCGCCATGGCGAACGCGCATCGATGACTCTCGGCGCTCTTGCGCCTGCAAGAAGGCCCCATGTGCCTCTTCGAGGAAACGCGGCGGGCTTGTCTTTCCCACTAAGATTGAGTTTTCTTCCTCGGCGCTCGTAAGTTCTGCCTCTGGGACGGGTAGTCCATCGCGTTCTAGGTGAGAATAGGAGCTCCAAGACTTCAGTCCTTTGATCTCGTCGAGTCCAGTGCCAGGGATCTCAATCTTCTCCTCCTGGCCTCCTGGGAATCTCTTGTTCTCAGCGTTATAGGTGCGCATGAAGGCTGAGCGACCGAGCGCGCGCTCTACGGATGCCCTGTTCATGACTACTGCGTCTTGCATGTTGTAGCCGTGGTGACTAATGACAGCGACAACGTAATTCTGTCCACCGGGCCTCTGGTCGAAGTTTGTTGACTTCATCGCCCTAGTGCCCACAATGGACCTCTGGGGGTAATGCATGACGTGAGCACGGGTGTCCGGGCGAAGCCGGAAGTTGGCACTGGCAACGCCAAGACTCTGCTTGACCATCGCAGTGCCCCCCGTGACTCTGGGTGTGGAGTTGTGCTCAGGGTATGGGACAAGCGAGGCGCAGACACCGAGGATTAGTTGAGGGTCAATCTCGACATGAGTAAAAACTAGAACAGTGTTGGCCTTCTTTTCCTTCCTCTTGAGTGAGTCGATGTTGTCCTGGTAGTAGTTTAGGGGGACTTTGAACTTCTCGACAGCGGCTTCCCCATTGGGCAAACGCACTTCCACCGAAAGCTCTGCATGAGAGATTCCATGCTCCCCCATGTTCAACCATTCCACCTTCGAGGGATCCATCGGCCTCTTGTGCTTGGGCGACTGGTGGGGCAAATCGAAAGGTCGCGGAGCGATAAGTAGGTCCTCTTCTTCCTCTGCGTCGACCCACTCGACCACGCCTCCGGAGATGAGGTCGGCGAAGGTAATCTCTCCTGAATTGAGGCCCTCGAGGTGCATCCTAGTAACCTGTAGACTGCCGTGATCGAGAATAAGCAATGGTCGAAGCATCCTGCCCCTGTCTGTGTTGATGTAAACATCGCGATTCTCGAGATCGTGACGAATGCTGACCTCGGGCCTGATTCGGCCAGAGCGCCGACGTCTCTTGAACTGGCTGACCAACTTGTGTGGTCTCTTATGCAAGCCGAAGATGTCACCGTTGACATGGATTCTCGAGCCGTCTGCCCAGCCATCGGGGTTATCGTTGACGCCCGCTTCCTTGAGAAGGGCCTTGACATCGCCCTCCGGGACCTCTTCCGATACATCGATCATCTGTGCGCCGTTCTTTACTAGGCCACAATTCTGTCCCTCGGGCGTCTCGTTGGGACATAGTCGACCCCATTGAGTCGGGTGCAAGTCCCTAGCCTCGAAGTGAGGTTGGCTCCTGACAAGAGGGCTTGTCACCCTCCTGAGATGGGACAGGGCAGATAGGAAGGTGGTACGGTCGAGGAGCTGGCTGACTCCGGAGCGACCGCCTACCCAGTTTCCAGTAGCGAGAGCATGCATAATCTTGGTCGTGAGAACATCGGGTCGCAGGCAAGAGGCAATCCTCAATTCTCTCTTGCGGTTGTGGTGCCTTTCGAGTTGATACTTGAGGTCCCTAGCCAATTGCTGGAGGCTGACGCGGAACAAGTCCTCCACTAGATCGCCTGCAAGCCGAACGCGCTTGTTCGCATAGTGATCCTTGTCATTGGGATCCCTGTCCATAATCGCCATTTCAAGGACTTGCCTGGCTATCCTTCCAAGGAAAATGGCCTTCTTCTCTCTGTTATCGGGGCTCGACCCCAAGTGTGGCAGGAGCTCGTTGTCCAGCAAGTTCTGAATGCGGGATTCCCTGTACTCTTTTTGCTGCCCGGCAGCGAACTTCTTCTCAAGCCACGAAAGTGCCTCTTCGCAGGTGTCGACGCCGTACTCCTCATTGTCTCTAACATCATTCAAATTGGCGACGGTGTATTTCATGGCTTCAGGGGGCCCGGCTATGGAGGAGAAGATCTCCCTGTCATTCTCAACCCCTAGAGCCCTCATCAAGAGAACGAGGGGGACGGGGGTGGTGCCGGCACTGGGAATTTTGACCATCAGCATGCCGTCTCTACGCTTCTCGACATTGAGGGGTTTCCTGACGCCGTCCTTCTGTGAGAATATCTTCGCGACCTGTGTCTCGTGCGCGTACTTCTTATTCTTCTCTACGGTTACCCTGTTAGGAGCAAGGTCTTCCATCGAAATGAGTACGCGTTCCGTCCCGTTGATAATGAAGTAGCCGCCCGGGTCGAGAGGATCTTCCCCCGACTTTCTCAGGAGGTGAGCATATCTCTCGAAGTCCTCGGTAGATGTGCCAGGAGAGAGCCTCCTGTTCTCATCTATATGATTTGGATGCAGGTTGCATCGGGCTGATCGGACCATTATCGGGAGATTACCGATGTGGACGCTCGTCTCTTCGATTGACCCGAAATCGGATTCGGGTAATGGGGGGAGGTCATCGCGGAAAATCTTGAAGTCAAGGTATACTGGGGAGAAATAAGTCAACTTCCTGAGGCGGCACTCTAGTGGAGTCGCGGGGTGCTCGGCGCCGTTGGCCTCCTTGATTGTGGGCCTCCCTAGTCTGAGGTTCTTCAGCCTCACGATAATCTCCTTGTCTAGCAAGTCGAGCTTGACCATCCCGCCTTCGTCGTCATCGATCGGCTCGTCGCTGCCAATCTTGATGTTCCTGACGATGCGTTCCATCCTGCTCTGCTTGCCATCGCCTATGGGAATGCAATCGTTATAGGAAGCAAGCTGGTGGTTGACTAGGCTTTTATGCTTGAAGTAACTATCAACTATCTCTTTCATTATTCCAACTCCGAATCTAAGTTCTTTCCACTATAAGTCGAAAAGCGACAGAACTGCCAGCGGACCTACTGTACCTAATGACCTTAACAACACGATTTGCTAGCCAACCAGCAGGGAGTTCATCGTTCTCAGACTCTTCCGTTTCCTTGATGGCCTGAATGGCCGGGTCGGTTATCAATATTTTTGGGAGCAGTTCCTTAGCTAGGCGATCATTTCCATTAACATCGTTTTGAAGCAAGTCCCAAGGCTCGAGCTCGTCGGCCTCGTGGTCAATGGGGACCAACTCGTGATGAGGCACGAGGATGTGATTCAAGACGTTGAATCTGTACTCGCCCCTAGGTATGTCCTCGTCCAGTAGCGCCTTCCTCGAAATGGTAATTCGATTGCTCTTGCTGCGCTTACGGGAACCGACATGCTCGCTAATCACATTCATGATGTTCTCCAAGGCAGAATCACCGGTCTCAAGGCTGACTTTCTTAGCCACCTGATCGACGGTCATCCTCTTGATAGCGTCTAGGTTCGCATCATCTGCTAGGCTGTGCGCGTGCTCTTCGGATATACCGAGTTCGATAAGTCTTTTTTTCGTTGAACTCTTGACCGCCAAGCGCTTCCCCCCTACCCAGAAAAAGCGAGGGCCTGAGGCGCTATTCAGGTGGGCCTGAGGGGATTCGAACCCCCGGCCACCGGGTTAAAAGCCCGGCGCTCTACCTGACTAAGCTACAGGCCCAAGGCTAGTGCTGGGCCATCCTCCGAACTAGGTGGGGTAGAAGAACTCTCCGGCACAGCACCCGCTGTGCGTGGGGGCTGCACTCGCATGGGGGGCGCGCAGAGCGTGTACCCCTTCCGGGCATTTCCGCATAAAGGTTTTCAGCGCCCCCAGGTTGCAAGCACAAGATATCTTGTCTCAATTCGATAACAATGCGAATCAAGGGGTTCGAGGGGATTTCCATGACTTTGTCCTAGACGGGATTGGATCGTGGAAAATACTAGTTCCACACACAGTCTACCCCCCCAAAGAAGATACTGAATTGATGTGTAAAGCTGTTGCGGCTCTCAGGCGTTCAGATGGGTTGGCGCTTGAGATTGGTTGTGGCTCGGGCGCCGTCACCCTAGTCCTAGCCAGCTTAGGTTGGGACGTCCTTTCCTGCGATGTCAACCCCTTTGCTGTAGCTGCTACAAAAGGCAATTTGGAGGAACACGGACTGCAGGAAAATGTGGAGGTCGTGGAGGCAGGAATCAATGATGGGCTGGAAATTCCCGATAACACTACTCTGATAGTCTGGAATCTGCCGTATTTGGAGCCAGAGGTGACAATGGGCAAATTGGGTGCTATTGAGGAAGCTTCCTTCACTGACATAGAAGAGGGGGGTTGGAGTGAGCTCCTGATGGAGTTATTGACTAGAGATAACGGCGCGATGAACGACGACTGTCTAGTCCTGCTGCTGTTTCGAACCGATCCCAAGAGTCCTAGCTCTCCCGTCAGTTGGAAGAGGAGTGGGTGGTCTGCGCGCTCGGTAGCTTCGCTGAGATTGGGAAGGGAACGATTGCAGGTTTTCGCATTGTGGAAGCCGGGTCAAGGCATAGAACCTATGGAACTCGAGCGATGCGATTCGACCATGGATGAAGTGGTCTCGATTGGTGGCGATGGATGGCAAAGGGTCTTCGCACACGAACAAGATAGAGGCAGGGGCAGAAGAGGCTCGGAATGGAAGTCTAAGAGGGGTGATGTCTCCGCGACGTGGTCGCTGTCTCCTGAAGTCGCTGGTAATCTCTCACCCGGACTCCTACAAACCAGCATTGGGGCCATCGTGTCCAATGCTCTCGGTGCTGAAGTCAAGTGGCCCAACGACATCATGTCAGATGATTTCAGGAAAATGGGCGGGATTCTCGTTGAATCAAGCGGTTCGGAAAATATTCGAGTTGGTGTGGGGGTTAATGGGTGCGACTTCGAAGAAGAAGGGATCAATGCGGCTGGGTGGTCGAATACCCTAGGGGAGATGAGTGGGGTTGAGGTATTCCGCAGGATTGATGCATCTATTTCAACACACTTTGAGGATACGGGATGGTTGCCGATGCCGACAGTCGATGAGTTGCTGGATATCTCCTGGAGGGGTATTTCACGCCAACTATCCAGAGGAGTCTCTATCAAACTGGGAGGCACCATCTTGAGACCTGTTGGAATTTCAACGAGTGGTGGGCTTGAGGCCCTAGACCGCGAGTCATCTATGATTGTTGACGATCTTGATGGGCTCAAGTGGTTATTCTGAGATTTCGAAGAACGACAACCTAGACCGTACCAAACGAATTTTGCCTGAGCTCGTAATAGTCGCAATCGAGGCAGCGGCATTCAGATTCGATATTGCGTAGGGGTGGTCTTCTAGGCTGACCTTTAGGATTGCATGAGTGGAGTCCTCTAATTGCTTGACGTCGAAAAGTCTCCAATCCAAGACACCAAGAGCGTCCAGCAAAGCGCTCTCAACTTCTTCTCTGGAAGACGGCTGATCTATGCAAATTCCTATCCACCTGTGTTTCCCACGAGCAGCCTTGTTCAGCCTCACCACGGCACCGGGTAGGGGTTTACCTTAACCAATGGTGGGTTGCCCCGATAACTGTGAAGGAAGTCTCTCAGTTCGACGAATCCGATTCTCGGGACATCCTCCAGGCCTATGCTAATCCCTCCACCTTGCCTCACTTTCTACTGCTAATGGCAAATACCGGAGTCCTCTATGTAATCATGAAAGCAGATTGGTGGGGGTTTGCCGAAAGAGGGAGCGTGATATTTCTCTCCCTCACCATCTCGTACTGCTTCGCAGCAATTTTGGCCCCCAGTCGGATTGGAAACCTGATATTTCGCGTCGACGATGGTGGTAGGGGCGTGCTCAATGCCTCCTACTGGTCGAACAGCCTGCTGGCACTCTTGCCCATAGGGATAACAGTAGCTCTGGTTGCTGCAGCTATCTTGACCCAACTGAAGTCAGAGAACCTGACTACAATCGCCTACCTGATGGCCTCCCTGTTCGTACTCATGTCCATTGGTCAAGCACTCTCACTGACTTTCGGAGGCATAGCCTATGCTAGGAGAATATCCAAGTTTGCCCGGCCCGGTAGATTGGGAATTCACTTCACAATCACAAGGGCTGCTTTGGCAGTGGTGGCATTCATTCCTCTTGTCTGGTGGTTCGGATACGGCGCCGGTGACTTCTCTGGGCAGAGTCTGACAGGACATGCCGTGTGGTTGGGGTTTCTAGGAGTGGTCGCGCTTGTGAGCGTGGTTGCGGACAGGCGCACAAGCAGAGCGAGGTCCAGAGAGGGGATGGATGGAGTGGCTGCCGACAGGCTGATGGTGGTGATGGTGCTAACCATGTGCTGGCACCTGCTCGGCGCATGGAGGAGGAATCCTCTGTTCGTGGATTCGGCAACTGGCTCGATGCTAGTCGAGGAGGGAATCCTAATGGCCGTTGCAATATTGCTCGCTGTTTGGTCGATGTCCAACCGAGGCCACAAAAATGGATGGATGATCTTCCAAGGTCAATCGGCGGTTTTCTGGGGCATCGGATTCGGCTATGCCTATGGGGGAAGTATCGCCTCCCTGACCGCTCTTTCCGAGGGAAGTCTCCTCACGACAACTGCGGGGGGGCACCTCCTTACGGCCATAGTGATGCTAGCAATTCTACCGTTAGCAATATCGAGGGTCGGAAAGCCCGTGAGCGAGGAGCCGGAAACTGTAGTCGGTGTATTGGAAAACAGAGAGAGTCCCGGAGCACCGTTCACTCAAGCGCCATCGGTGTACACCGACGCGTATGAGCAGAGAGGTGTCAGAGATGAAAGACCATTGGAAACGGCTCAGGAAGATGTCGTCGAGCTCATCGACTAGAGGCCACTTACGACAGCAACCAGCCTCAGTCTCCCTACCATGCCATCGCTCGCCCTTGCGCCAAGAATTACTTGGCAATCCTCATCCAAAGATGAGACGAAGGCCTCGGTGACCAGATTGAGATGAGAGAGCGTCATATCAGGACCGCCTTCGACCTGTATGAGGCAGCCCTTGGCACCTTCAACATCAATTTCCGATAGCGGGGAGTCCCTCGCCATGCCAACCACCCCAATGGGGTCATCAGTAGAACCGGTTCCAACGATCAGAGTGGCATTTCCGGGTCGATCGATAACAGTCCTGAGATCCATGAGATCTAGATTCATCTTACCGACTTTAGTCAGAGTCGTCACTAGGCCCTCGATGAGCTCGCCAATCCATTCCGAACCCAACTTCCAGTCAGAGTCCCTGTGCCTAGCCTGCCAAGCCAGCCTCTCGAGGCTGACTCGGATGCAGAGATGCGAGTTGCGTTCGATTGCTGGGAGGGCTCTCTCCGCTATGGCGCACCTCAAGGGCTGCTCAGCGAACGGCAGACCTACGATGCTCAGAACGAGACTACCGGTCTCCCTAGCTCTGGCTGCGAGTTCAGCAGTGGCCCCGGACCCAGTACCGCCGCCGAGTGCGGTCAGGAAGACCACCAGTTCCGATCTAGTAAGGAGGGGCGAAATGTTTCCCAAACCTTCCATGAGCCTGTGTGCGGCCAAGTTCGGAAGTGCTGCCGTACCTCTGGCATCTCCCATCGCATCAAGATGGAGGCAATGGGCTTCTTGGGAAGACGAAAAGGAGGACTCGTCGGCGTCAATGAGAAGCAGTTCTGCCAACTCCGAGCATCTAGCATGGGCTCGCTCAGACCAACCACATCCAATGCCTCCCACACCGACGATGAGAATCGCGCCTTGCTCCATGGAGAGCGGTTAGTAGCAGACTAGATTATGTTGTTCTAGCCATAGGTTTGGTAGCGCCTGTATCTACGCCTCTCGTCGCGTGCCCATGCATTATCGGGCTCTAATGACAGGACTTGGTCATAATACTCAATGGCACGCTCAAAGTCAGATAGGTGCCTACCATGCAGATGGCCGAGGTTGTTCAGCGCTGGAATGCAATCCGGGTCCTCATCGAGGAGAGCCAATAACATACGTTCAGCCTTATTGATCTCCATCATTTCCATGTGATCTTCTGCCTGATCGAGCCTGTGAATTTGATTCTCGGTGAGGTCGTACACGTTCTTCCAAACCGGCCCGGCCATGCACCAGCCTCAATGACTTCGTGTTTGAGTCTTATTCGGTTGTGATTGCAGACAAGTAATTGACGGCCCCGAAGGGGCCGAAGTGGAACGTTAATATCCCCCTTTTTTGTGGGCGGGACAGCCTCAAGAGGTGCTGACATGAATCGATTCGTGATATCCTACCAGAAGGCCGTCATTCTGTGTATTGTAACCGTTTTCGTCACCGGTTCCAGCCAAGGTCTGCACACTGGCATCGGTGGGGATGCCAACAGCCAAGGAGACGTGACCATGGCCGGGTGTACCTGCCACGCCGAACAGCCAGACAACTCCGTCACAGTAGTACTAGACGGCATTCCCTATCATTACGGATTGGGACAGGATTACGAGTTGAGGGTACAGCTAATCGGGGGGCCGGCAATCGATACGACCTCGCAAACTGGTGGTTTCTCCATGAGGGTTAGCTCAGGAACTCTGGGGCCCGGTACGGACTATGATGGGCTCGTTCAGAATTGGGAGGATGATTCGGCATCCTTGACTCACACTGACTCTGGATCCAAGACCGTCGATAGGACCTGGGTAGTCTCTTGGACCAGTCCGGAGGAAGGGAGTGGTGCCGTCACTTTCTGGCTGGCTGGTAACGCCGTCAATGGTGATTTAATCCCGTCTGAGCTTGACAGATGGAACAGGCTGACTACCACAGTGGACGAAGGTTCCGACGACGGTAGGACTAGAACGGTGTTCTCGGGCAACGGAGACATCGATCCTCCGGCACCGGTCGATGACCACGTAGACATCCACCTAATGGGGGCCGAGCTCTTGGCTCACTGGCTAGGTCTGCTCGGGTTCATCTCCGTGTTCCTCGTGATCATCTTCTGCGGGTTCTTCCTCAGGTACGGATTCTCGCGCCACTACGAGGGCAGAAGCAACCTCTTGAAGCTGAGGCTCAAGCACCTTCGAAGGGGTGATCAGTAGTGAAAGACGACGTAGTGATGCGCCTCCTCAGGGAGGTCAAGTCGGGCCGGGTCAGTATCAATGATGCCAGAAAGATGCTCGAGGATGTAACCATCTCCGAGGATTCGTATGTTGCTGCCGTAGACCATGGTGTGTTTAACGACCCGGAACCCGGGACCATTGTGCGGGCGAGCATCGCGCCCTCCGGGGACTCTTGGTTAATCATCATCGTCGGCCTATGGGGCTTGCTTTGGACTCTATACTGGGCCGGTGCCCTCTCTTATGGACTATTCAACAACTGGGATCAGCAGATTCTCTCATTCAACTGCGGGATGACCTTACTCACAGTGATTATTTTGGGGATAGTCTACCTGAAGTACGTACTTCCCGATGTTGTAATGGTCAAGTACAGGCGGAACAAGTACATCACACAGAACGACCCAGATGCATGGAAAGAATATGAGGTGTAATAGTGTCGAGAAGATTCAGACTACGTCCTCTTTCCGGTGCGAATGATGACCTCCGTGAGGTCTCCCCTGGAATCGACCGCAGAGAATTCATGCGATTGTCGTTCAATACGGCTGCTGGGCTCATCACCATGGCGAGCCTGGGCAGCGTGGGATTCGCTTCATTCCTGATGGGGCAATCGAGTTCTAGTGACTCTGACTCTGCCATCACCTTCTATGCTCCCAAGGGTTCTGACGTGTGGTACAGCAGCATGGATGGACAGCCAATGACGCACCAGTCCTTCGTTGCAGAAGCAGCGAATTCCGAAACCGGTATGTCGGCTGCAGCCGGACTCTGGTCGGGACTCCCTGTGATAGCAACCTACGTTCCCCACCAAGAGAACTCGAACAAGCCACTTGTCGAGAATGCGCCTAGGTTCCAGTTTCAGGATGGTTACACATCAAGCGGTGCCTATGTTGGGTCCGGTTACGAGATTGACGAGAAGGAGGAGTACGCACCACTGTCGGTTCACGACAACATGATTATCATCTTCTCTAGATGCCCTCACCTCTGCTGTATACCAGGGTGGCAGCTGGTCAACAACGACTTCACTGCAGATAACTGGTACCCTGGCGGGACTGACTCGGGCGGTAACAAGTTGTTCTGCATCTGCCACTCCAGCCGCTATGACCCTACAGTGATAGAGAAGAATCGGAACCGAAACAGGTCGAGTGGTGCTGAGTTCGACTACATTGGAATCAAACGCACCGGCGGCCCCGCTCCGGTCGGGATGCCGCTGATTCCATTCGTTGTTAATGGGGACTTAATAGAGGCCTTGCCCGACTTCAAGGATTGGTATACGTTCTGCGCCTGAGGTGAGATGATGATTCAATTCTGGTTCCTCTGGCTCTTCATCGCTATAGTTGTCGTCATCGTGGCTTTCACGCTCCGACGAGAGCGGGATGACATCCCTCGGAAGGACATCCTGAGGGCAGTGGAAACCAGTTCAGGCGGCATGGGTCTTGCGGAGAAGAGCTTTCTCTGGGCATTCTCTTGGCTCGATACCCGCTTCAGGATTCAGGACTACTGGGGCATGAGCAGGGACGCCTATCACAGCATGCACAGGCAGATGCCCCTCACTCACGCCGAGAAGTACAAGCTACGTATCATCTGGTACTGGTACCCCCTATACTGCCTCGGTGGCATATCGTTCCTCGCCTTTATCATCCTCGTTATCTCGGGCACCATCCTCGGCTTCTACTATGTTCCCGGAGGAGACCTGAGCTCAGACCCCACGCCAGCCTACGCCTCGATGGAATTCATCATGGTGGAGCTTCCCTTCGGCTACATTATGCGCTCCATACACCACTGGGGCACTCACTTCATGGTGGCCTCCGTGTTCCTCCACATGTGCAGGGTGTACTTCACCGGAGCGTACCGAAACCCCAGAGAGCTAAACTGGCTGATTGGGGTGTCCCTCATGTTCTTCACAATCTTCTTCGGTTACTCCGGATACCTCCTTCCTTGGGATAGCCTTGCATTCGGAGCGGCGACCATAGGCATCAATATGGCCAATTCCACTCCACTGATTGGTGATTGGATGTCGGCCCTCCTGTTCGGAGACACCGTACTGAGTGGGCAGACCGTCGTCCGGATGTATTTTCTGCACGTGTTCGTGCTTCCCGTCATCGTGACTGCACTAATACTAGCGCACCTGTTTATCGTGTGGGTACAAGGCATAGCGGAGCCGCATTGAGGTGAGAGCATGGGGATAATGGAGAGATTCGGTAGAATCGCTGACACTTACATCAGCGAGAAGGAGCAGTTGATCGAGGCAGAAGAGGAGCGCAGGAGGGTCTTCGTCGGACACATGTTATGGCCTACGGAGGCACTGAGGGACTCCATCATTTTCGCCGCCATCCTGATGGTCATCGCGTTCTACTCATGGATAATCCCCCCACCCCTCCACAACGCTGCCGATCCGTTCGCACAAGCCGGTTTCGTGTTCCCTGACTGGTACGTTCTGTTCTCCTACGGATACCTCAGATGGGGCGAGTACCTCCCCCAATTCACTATCCCAGCTGGTCCAATAGGTGACTTCTTCGGTTCTCCGGTAATCTCCTGGAATGCCGCTTGGTGGGGATCGGTCATCACCGGCGTTCCCGTTGGTCTGCTAGCTCTTCCCCCGTTCCTCATCGGCAGGAGAGAGAAAAGGGGGGTGGAGGATCCGTGGTTCGCCTCTGCAGGTGCTGTCTACCTCGCTCACGTCTGGTTCATCTCGGTGTTCTCCATCAACATCTTCCTCGAACTCTATTCGAAGGACAGGAGGGACCACTGCTGGGCTGGATCCCATGGCAACTTCATGTGCGGTACACAGCCGCCTTGGACTGCCGAGGTGTTCAACGCCATTCCCTGGGTGCTCACCGGAATCTTCCTGTTCGCCCTAATCTACTTCTGGACCAGACGCTTCTTACTAGGCCCATTGGGTGCTAGGCTGACTCCTTTCCTTGGCAAGCAAGTCGCTGTGGGCTCACTCATAGCAACTGTTCTAATCTGCGCTGTCACTTGGCCAGTCTACGAAAACGGGTTCTGGGACCAGAGAGGGCTTGGAACAATGGGTTTCTGGGAGTACCAAGCCGACGATAAGATGGAAGAACTTGATGGTATCAGGGGCCAGCCTGCTGACACGCTGGTCCTCTTCGAGCACGGGAACGTGTGGGTTGAGTGGGAAGACGAGTGCCTGACTTACGAAAGCACGGGCGAACTACCAGCATGGGAAGGTATCCAAGAGGAGTCAGAATACGCAGATTGGTGCGTGATTCCCGCGGTACATTGGCTTGATTGGGGAGTCTACCAACCAACCAAAGCCACAATAATCGATTTCAGCCACGTCAACGGGCATTCCGTTGCGCAGACGTCTAGGAACTACGGTGGTGGGAAATTCAATTACACAGGGCTGGATGATGGCAGCCCGATCGAGATCACCGAGTCGCGAACTTTCAGCGTCGAGAACCTCGGGGTCGGTAGTGTTCCCGTTGATGTCGGATGCAACTTCAGGACCACGACGAGGGGAGCGGGTACTCATGCCCAGAGTGTTTCCCTCACTGATTCTTCGGGCCAACTCCTCTGGGAGAACGAGGGGGATACGTGCGACTCAACTACGATGTACCTAACTTCCGGCCAAACCTACACGATAGCGTTCGTGACCTCCTCATTGGGAGTCGACGAGACAGTGACCATGATTACGGATTTCTCTGCTGTCGCCTACCAACCGCTGCTCCTCAAAGAGGATGGGACAGCACTGGTGCGTGCCGATAGCACTCACGATGCCGATGCTTTGGCAGCGATGTCCATTTCTAATCCAACCTACCACAAGAACCCGAAGAGCCTAGATGCCAAACTGGTCTACTCGCTGTTCATTCCCTGCCTCGGTGTTGGGGCGATGGTGTTCATGCTCATGCGTAGCATGGCTAGGGGATACGAGTGGGAGATGAACAAGTGTTACGGCTGTGACCTGTGTGACGACGCCTGCCCCATTCGCCTGTTCAACGCTGGAGACAAGCTCAATATCATCTACAACACGTGGAACAACGAGGACGATGGAGTTCCACTATACTCCTGCCTAACCTGCACGGCCTGCACCAACGCATGTCCGCAATTGGTAGACTACGACTCTTACATCGACATCAGGCGTAACCTGATTGTAGGTGGGCCCCCTGCGACTGAGATTCCCCACACCGTGCTTCAGGCTGTGTTGGCAGCCGAGGCGGAGGAAGATGCCGACGAGGCTTTCATCTCGGTTGAGGACTACCCGATCGACTCCAGTGTTGGATACTACCCCGGGTGCGTGGACTACATCGATCAGGAGATGATCTTCAGCCACGTCAATGAAGGCACCATGGATCTCGGCGATACAACAACCGCGGCCTTCACCCTGTTCGAGGAGATGGGGCAGGAAGTCACCTATCTGGGACGGGACTTCCTCAAGTGCTGTGGACACGACCAGAAGTGGCAGGGCATGAGCGAAGTCTTCGAGAAATTGAAGGCCTACAACCAGAAGAAACTGGGGCAGAGCGGAATCGATACCCTAGTAACCTCGTGCGCGGAATGCTTCCGCACCTTCGCCATGGACTATGAGCTAGGGGACATGAAGGTCATGCACACCACTGAGTTCCTGCTTGAGAACGGCTTTGACATGCAATTGCAGGCCAAAGACGAACTCACAGTGACATTTCATGACCCATGTCGTCTGGGACGACAGATGAACATCTACGACGAGCCCAGAAGCCTTGTCAGTTCGGTGGAGGGAGTCAATCTCGTCGAGATGGAGCACCACGGTGAGGATGGGCTGTGTTGTGGCGTCTCCAGCATGATGGCGTGCAACGAGAACAGCAGGGCCCTCAGACTACAGCGTTTCGACGAGGTCATGGCAACTGGAGCGGAGATGATGCTAACGTCCTGCCCCAAATGTGTCAGTCATTTCGAGTGTCTGAAGTTCGAAGGCGATCCCAGGCACGACTTCGAAATCCTCGACGTAGTGAGCTTCCTCGCCCGACAAGTTGATGCAGCAAAAAGTGACTATGAGAATGCGTAGTACGCTGACACACCGGCGAGCATAGCGTTTAGGATGATTCCCCCCACACTTGCTCTCGCGAACCTCGGATTCTCGTAGCCAAGCGCCACCAGCAGAAGGAAGAATCCAATCAATCCGCCGCAAGCGATTGAAATCCACGCTACGGTGAGGCCTAGCAGCAATGCCATGACTGACCAAATCGCCGCCCCTTGCAGTAGCCCTAGCCAGACCATGGAGTCCACCCACCACGGACCTTCGATTTCCTCCACGACCTCTCGTACAGAACCAAGTGAATCAAACTGACTATCTTAAAAACGGAAAACCTAGGTAGGAATCAAGGGGAACGAGATGACAGGGATTCCTGACATGTTGGCTAGGAGGTCCATCGAGCAAGCGAGGATTCGTATGCTGCTAAATTCGTTACGAGCAGAGGAGATGGCCAGCATCAAGGGGGGTCCCGAAGCCGTTGCTTGGGTAAAAGAAGGGCTCTGCATTGGTTGTGATCAGTGCACGATCGTCTGCGATGACGATGCAATCGAATTGTACGACACCCCGCTTGCCAGCCCAATCATGGATGTCGACGTCAACAGGAAGGCAAGGATTCTTCGGGATCCATGCACCGGTTGCAAACTCTGTGTTTTGGCTTGCCCAACAGATGCAATTGTGATGATTGACAGGTGAGGAAATGGCGAAGGATGATCCTGTCAGGTTTGGTGCCGAATTCGGGCCCAAGAGGACTGAGGGCTCCAGTGGGGTATCTTTGTCTACATTCAAGACACTGGTCTGGGTCTCCAACCTCGGTGGGCTCTTGTTGTGTGTGATCGGTCTTGAACTGATGGTGGTCAAACAGTCCTTCGGATTCGGCCTGGCTTGCATTGTGGCCGGTGTGGCAATTGCCCTATTCCCATCTAACTACGAAATAATCGGGATGGAAGAACTGGGTGGAGAAGACACCAACGAAGAGGGGTGAGACGATCGAACTCACAGGAACTGAATTCCAAATTAAGGTGTGGAAAGAATTGAGGAAGATCCCATCTGGTGAGACCAGATCATACAAGGAGGTGGCTGAAGCCATCGGGCACCCGAATTCCTCGAGGGCCGTAGCCAATGCCTGTGCGAAGAACCCTCGTCCGGATGTCGTTCCCTGCCACAGAGTAATCCGCTCGGATGGAGGATTGGGCGGGTACAGCGGAGAGGGAGGCGTGGAGACGAAACTCAGGCTCTTGAATGGTGAAGGGGCATTCTAGACCCTCGTGTTTTCATATACTCAAGAGGGCCATGGTCCGACATCTTCCAAAGCTGATAAGAGATTTCTCCCTGCTCTGGAAGCCCCGCCCTCAGTGAAGTGCAACGCATGGAGTAGGCGAATCCCGAGTGCCATGTCTGGCTGATTTCTGAGCATGGGCGCAAGTTTTCCATAATCCTCAGCCCACTCGAGTGCATGCGGTCCCATCTCATCAACCACATCGTTGACCATAGAGGGGGCTGTGGCCGTGCCCGCTGGTAATTTCGGCCTGCTAACAATCTCTCTAGGAAGGCTTGTTTTCGAAGCGGCCTCCCTGAGTGCAATCTTCTCATGGAAACCAGAGACCCTCCAATTCATTGGTAGCCTATGTGAAATCTCCCTGTGTCTTGAGGCGAGGAACGGAACCCTCGCCTCAAGACCGAATGCCATGCTGTGCCTATCTGCTAGTCTGAGTTGGAAATTGGAGAGTTGGCCCCTGTCTAGTTCAAACTGAAGAGTTGACTCGAGGTTTGAAAAATGTCGTTCAGGAGTTAAGTCAGCATCTACCCAAGGCTGTCCTGGACCTTTCGGAAAATGCTCTGTGTCCACCCCCCCAATGAGTTTCAGCCTGTTGCTTACCATGGCGGAGTGGTCATGCAACTTACGATACCTCTCATAACCCCCATGCAACTCATCCGCGCCTTGACCGCACAATCCGACCTTGACCTTGGATGACATTTTCTCGAACAGGGGCTGCCAGAAAAGGACGGTCACGTCAAGGTCCTCGCCGTGCCAAACGAAGTTCGGTAGGCCCTTCCAGAACGAATCCTCCGGTAGAATTCGCGTGTGGTGTTCCAAGTCGAGATGGTCGGCCACCATCTTGGCTGAAACGAAGTCCGGATTGTCCTCGCTCCCAGCAACAGTCCAACACGCAGGTACTTCGTACGAAGTAGCATCTGCCACATCTTTGGCCAGCGAAGCAACAAGGCTCGAATCCAGCCCCCCCGAGAGGACTACTCCCAATGGGACATCGGACATCATCCTGTCCTCTATGCTGTCTCTGAGGCTGTCTAGTAGGAGACTGGCTTGTCTTGAGAGAGCCTGTCCCTGTTGTGGATCGACTGTGTCCTTCGAATATCTTGCGACGCCAGTCAATACCGCACGTCCATGCTCATCAAGAGACCACGTCTCGATGGTGCCCTGTGCGACTTGGTACACGCCTTCGAAGAGAGTCGTCCTGTCGAGTGGATACTCGTAAGCCAAACGAACAGCCAATGCGTCAATATCGGGATTCGCCACAAAATCGGGGTGCCCGTAAAACGCCTTTACCTCGGAGGCGAATAGGAGCGTTCCATCCGGCAAGATGGTCCGGAGCACCGGCTTCACTCCTAGCGGATCCCGACAGAGAAGAAGTTCCCGACGCGATGGGTCCCATAACGCAAAACCCCATATCCCATCTAGTTTAGACAGCCAGTCCACATGCGACTCTGCAGGATTTCCTAGCTCACAGGCCCGGGAACTTTTTCTAACTCGTCCTTCCATATTTCCAGAAACCAGTTGGGGGGCGCTGGTCAATCCCCCAGAGGCGGCGCGATGCAGTGCGAGGATGACCTCAGAATCACCCGAGGTCCGCCAAGGATAGTCTCTGAGGACTTTCCGCAAAGTGAGATAGTTGTAAATCTCTCCGTTTTGAACTAGAATTGCACCGTGGTCACTCCCCATGGGTTGCTTAGATCCTTCGAAGTCGAGGATAGACAATCTGGTGCTACCAAAGGCAACTGAGCCGAAATCCATAACCTCCTCGAAACCTCCAATGCCATCGGGTCCCCTGTGTGACAGGGAAGCGGCCATGCGCAACGCAAGGTCAGCATCCCCGTTACCAAGCAGCCCCGCAATTCCGCACACATACGGGGCACGCGTCGACCATCAATCAAGGTGATGGGAAAAATCAGAAGTAGACGAAGAATATAGCGAAAGACAGTATTGAAGCGATGGCCCAGATAACCAAGTATGTATTCTGGGAAAGTGAAGATTCGACAATCTCCACTCGATCGGGCTCGTCGGGCATCTCGCTCAGCCTAACCAAAGTAAATCGGATTGTAAAGATGACGGGAGGTGACTATCACAGGAACGGCATCATCAGAACGAGTCCTGCCAGTGGCAGCAGGACCATGGTCGCGTTGTCATCGATGAACTTGGTCTTTGGGACCTCTCCTGCTACCGTAAGAGGCGCTAGTAGAATCGCAACCAATAGTTCGGTTCCCAACCAATAGTGACAACCAATCGTGGGATCCTCTAGAGTCGACCTGCA
>JGI24922J38493_100990_pt1 | contig 33079 bp, 33 predicted proteins | sample LinPFosplate10_FD_38493 | JGI IMG/M metagenome (IMG submission 38493)
CTAGTACGAGAGGACCGGAATGGACGAACCTCTGGTTTTCCGGTTGTGATGCCAATTGCATCGCCGGGTAGCTATGTTCGGAAAGGATAACCGCTGAAAGCATCTAAGCGGGAAGCCAACTCCAAAACTAGATATCCCCTCCTCCTTCGGGAGGACCGTAGACCCCTTGTAGACTACAAGGTTGATAGGCCAGATGTGTAAGCACAGCAATGTGTTCAGCTAACTGGTACTAATTGGTCGCGAGGCTTGATCTTTAATTTTCTCATGCTTACTTCAAACGAATTCAATTGTTAAAATATTTTAAACCGAAATTTGATTTAGAATTCCGGTCTTGATAGCGAAAGGGTCACACCCGTTCCCATTTCGAACACGGAAGTTAAGACTTTCTGCGCCGATGGTACTGCATGCGAGAGCGTGTGGGAGAGTAGGACGAGGCCGGATCATTTTTTAAGCCCGTCTAGTTCGCTAGACGGGTTTTTTTTATTGTAAACCCCTAAAACTCTAGCCAGTTCACTGATTTACCAAGTTCCTATTATTTTTTATTTAAGGAGCAGTTCTTACTAACCCCTCCCCACATTTATCAACCCGAAAACCTCTCTATTTTAAAACGATTTTTCATTGACAATACGCACATGCTTAGATACTATCGCCGCTCGGTTTATGAGGGTTTTAAAGGGTTCCTTAAGTATTAAAACGTTCTTAAAAACTCCTTGTTTTTAATTACATTTCCTTCAACTGAAAACTCAATGATTGGGCTTTAGTTTATGAAATCTCCTCGCAGGCTAGGGTAAGGAGCAGCCATGTTAGACAGTTATCTCGGTGCAGGAATTATGCTCCTCATGGCCATTGGCATTGCTGTGGGTATGGTAGTAATGACATCTATTCTAGGTCCAAAGCGTGAGTTTGCGGACAAGATGGAACCTTTTGAGTGCGGTGAATCCCAACTCGTTTCCCCTCATCAGCGGTTCTCGGTAAAATTCTATTTGGTTGCAGTTCTTTTCGTTCTTTTCGACATCGAAGCCGTTTTCTTTTTTCCTTGGGCAATCATTTTTAAGCAACTAGGTTTATTTGGTTTCATTGAAATGCTTTTGTTCATCTTGATTCTGGGCGTGGGCCTTCTTTATGTATGGGTGCGGGGTGGCTTAGACTGGGAGTAGTCTAAAAAAATCTTCAAATTACAGTAAATTAAAATAAAGGAAGATATGGGTTCGGATCAAATTGAAAGAATTAATTCAAAGTATAAAGGAGTCATCCTTGACTCTCATGATTTTCGTGGTGACCAGACCATCACAGTACAAAAAAATATCCTGATAGACCTTTTTAAATTTCTCCGCGACGACCCTGACCTTGATTTTAAGTTTCTTATGGATTTAACAGCTGTCGACTATCTAAACCGTAAAGACAGTCGTTTCGAAGTGGTCTACCACTTCTACTCATTAAAACATAATCACCGTCTTCGAGTAAAAGCCCCAGTCAATGAAGATGACTGCACGATTGATTCAGTTTCATCTTTATGGAAAACCGCCAATTGGTATGAACGCGAGGTTTGGGATCTTTATGGAATAAAGTTCAATGGTCACCCGGATATGAGGCGTATTTTGCTCTATGAAGAGTTTAAAGGCCATCCATTAAGGAAGGACTATCCTATTAACAAACGTCAACCCTTAATCGGCCCTTTGAATTAGGCCTAATAAAAGTGATTCTTGAGCTGACAATTACACTAGTTAAAATTCTTTTTATCATTGGAATAACTGTTGGTTTTTTTGCACCGGTTTTGACATGGGTGGAGAGAAAGCAAAGTGCGATTATGCAAGATCGAGTTGGAGCCAACCGAGCAGATATCATGGGGTTCACAGCGTTAGGGCTATTTCATGCAATTGCAGATGCTATCAAGATGTTCACCAAAGAAGATTTTGTACCTCAAGGCGCAAACCGATTTCTCCATACCCTCAGTCCTATAATTGCGGTCATCCCCGCTATCCTTACTTTCGCAGTTGTACCTTTTGGTGGCCAATATGAACTGTGGGGAACCAAAGTTAATCTGGTGATTTCTGATTTAGATGTTGGATTATTGTTTGTCTTTGCTATTGCATCAATAGCTACTTATGGCTATGTAATATCCGGCTGGGCTTCTAATAATAATTGGTCCCTTCTAGGCTCAATGCGGACAGCCTCTCAAATGATTTCCTACGAAGTGACAATGGGGCTGACAATCATTGGAGTGCTTATGGTTTATGGATCCATGAAGTTAACTGAAATAGGCGCTGCTCAAGAAGATTTTTTGAGTTGGGGATTTTTTATGCAGCCACTTGGATTCTTCATGTTTCTTGCAGCATCCATTGCAGAAAATAAGCGTATTCCTTTTGATGCACCTGAAGCAGAGTCGGAGTTAGTTGCAGGTTATTTTACCGAGTATAGCGGACTTAAGTTTGGCATGTTTTTCATGGCCGAGTTTATAGAGATGGTCACCATCGGGGCCATCGTTACTATTTTATTTTTTGGAGCGTGGCACATACCATTTCTTTCAGCAGCCACCATCCTTTCTTGGTTAGACTTTTTAGGACCTAATGGTGCGAACCTTGTTCTTATGCTCATTCACATTGCGGTATTTTTTGCCAAGGTAATTTTCTTTATTTGGTTTCAAATGACTATTCGATGGACCCTCCCAAGATTTCGCTACGATCAAATCATGAAGCTTGGGTGGAAAATTCTTTTACCACTTTCTCTAGCAAATATTCTTGTTACTGGACTTGTGATCCTAGCAGTCCACTAATATTGAGGAATTAATATATGGCTTATTTTGTTGACCGTTCTAATAAAATGACATGGTGGGAACGCTCCTACTTGCCTGAGATCATAAGAGGGATGTTTATTACCTCGCGCCATTTCTTCGTCAACTTATTTGGTTTCGTGCCATTTTTTTTAGGACAAAAAAAAGAACGTCCGATTTTTACAGTTTATTACCCTGAAGAAATGGCCCCTATTCCGGTAGCGTATAGAGGTCGGCCTGTTCTCGCTATCAATGAGCACAATCGTCCAAATTGTGTAGCCTGCGGGTTATGCGAGGCTGCCTGCCCAGCTTACTGTATTGACATTATTCCAGGTGAAAATACAGGCAAACAAAACGAAGTTGAACGCTGGCCCAAAGAGTTTACTATCGATTATGCCGTGTGTATTTTTTGTGGAAATTGCGAAGAGGCTTGCCCTGAAGAAGCTATTTTTATGAGCGATGATTATGAAATACCAATGCTTGATCGTAAAGAAATGAAATTTAACCTTGAACAACTATCCGTGCCAATAGAAAAGCTTAAGGACCGGGTAGAGTTCACCAGAAAAATGTACGGCAAATGGAATTATTAATTTTTTATCCTCTCGCTGGCCTTTGCGTCTTATTTGCGCTAGGAGTGGTTGTAAACAATAGTCCTATCAATTCTGCGATATCTCTAATTGGTATGATGCTTGGATTGTCAGGAATATTTGTTCTACTACAGGCTCATTTTATAGCTATTTTGCAGATAATTATTTACGCTGGCGCAATCATGGTTTTATTCATGTTTGTCATTATGCTCCTTAATTTAAAAGGAAAGGGAGAAGATGAGAAGTGGCAAAGTAGGGATAAAAACGTACTATTGAATGTCCTAGCTGGCCTCTTAGCAACAGGAGTTTTGTACAAGATAATAGATACTATCAATGCAGGTGATTTTAACTCCCCTGCCATGCCAACTGAAACTTTCGGAACAGTCAGAGAAGTAGGCACAATTTTATTTACTGAATTTGTTTTACCATTTGAAGTTGCCTCCATACTATTGTTAGTTGCAATGATCGGGGCTGTAGTCCTAGCTAAAAGTAAGGTCGATTAATTATGGATATTGAAATGGTACCTTTAACTCATTATTTGTTTCTAAGCGCTACTTTGTTTGTTATTGGGGTGACGGGTGTTTTAGTTAAAAGAAACGTAATTGTCGTTTTCATGTCAATTGAAATAATGCTCAATGCTGTCAATATTTCTTTGATCGCTTTTGACCGCTATATGAATCTTCACGATGGACAAATTTTTAGTTTCATGGTCATGTGCGTTGCTGCAGCTGAGGTTTCAGTTGGACTTGCAATCATTATCTCCTTGTTTCGTAACAAACCCACGACGAATCTGGACGAATTCAATATCATGAAATCCTAAGGAAAACTTATGCTACTCAAATTAACCGCGCTGGTGCCTCTATACCCGCTGATCGGTTGCATCATCAATGGATTTTTTGGATTGCGCATCGGTAAGAATGCGGTGGGCCTGATTGCGGCCGGATCTGTCGGCTTATCATTCCTAACCACCTTGATTATATTCATTGGCTTAGTGATGACTCCTGCCGAGGAACGTGTTTTTGAACAAGTGCTCTTTACCTGGATGGCAGCTGGCGACTTCACAGCAGAGTTTGGATTTCAAGTTGACCCACTGTCAATGACGATGATGCTTTTTGTAACCGGAGTCGGTTTTCTCATACATGTGTACTCCATAGGATATATGCATGAGGAATATAGCTTCTACCGGTTCTTTGCTTACATGAATTTGTTCATGTGCTCAATGTTGTTATTAATAATGGGGAACAATTTTCTTATAATGTTTATTGGTTGGGAAGGTGTTGGCTGTTGCTCGTATTTTTTAATCGGGTATTATTTTGAAAAAAAATCAGCCTGTGATGCAGGAACAAAGGCCTTCGTCATGAACCGCGTGGGGGACTTTGCCTTTCTACTTGCGGTAATGTACATTTTTAGTATTTTTGGCTCCATCGATTTTACAACTGTATTCCATGCAGCTCCAGAAAAACTTATTTATGACGGTGAAGCGGTAACTATTATTACCATGTTGTTGTTTGTCGGAGCTTGTGGTAAATCTGCTCAAATTCCACTTTATACTTGGCTACCAGATGCAATGGAAGGCCCAACACCGGTGTCTGCTCTTATTCACGCAGCAACCATGGTTACTGCCGGAGTCTATATGGTCGTTCGTTGTAATGCACTTTTCGCCTTAGCGCCACTTTCAATGTCGATAGTCGCTTTTGTTGGTGCTGGTACCGCAATATTTGCCGCTACCATAGGGATGACTCAATTTGATATCAAACGCGTACTCGCATACTCCACTGTTAGCCAAATCGGTTATATGTTCCTCGCTGTTGGTGTTGGTGCCTATACAGCCGCCATCTTTCATATGGTCACACATGCTTTTTTTAAGGCCTGCCTTTTTCTTGGATCTGGAAGTGTAATTCATGGTTTACATGGAGAACAGGATATGCGGAAGATGGGCGCTTTGAAAAATCACATGCCAATTACATTTGTTACCTTTTTTATTTCCACTCTCGCTATAGCAGGGATTTTCCCGTTATCAGGATTCTTCAGTAAGGATGAAATTCTTTACCATGCCCTGATAGACGGAAATATGATTCTTTGGGGTATGGGCATCACGGGTGCACTGCTTACTGCTTTTTACATGTTTCGTCTTGTTTTTATGACATTTTTTGGTGAATCAAAAGTTGACCCTCATGTTCATCCGCACGAATCTCCAAAGATCATGACAATGCCATTAGTTATTTTGGCGGGACTTGCTTTCTTTGGTGGGGCATTGGGCATTCCCCTTTTCCATGGCTGGCATATTTTACACAATTGGCTTGAACCAGTGTTTCATTTTGACATGGCTTCCGCTCTTGATCATTCTGCACACTTGCTTCATGAACAGGGAAAACACGCACCGTCTTGGTCCCATCTACTTTCACCTGAAGAAGGTCATAATATATGGATAGAGGTAGCATTAATGCTACTGTCATTGAGCATAGCGGTTGCTGGTATTTTTGGGGCATACGTTTGCTATATCAAAAAACCAGAGCTCCCGGACTCATTGACCGAAGGACAGTGGGGATACGATTTAGTAAAAAACAAATATGAGGTGGATGAGTTTTACGACGAGTATATTGTTAATCCAACGGTAGAAGGCTCACATCTTCTTTGGAAAGAATGTGATGCCAAAGGAATAGACGGAGCTGTCAATGGCACAGCTAAAATCTTAGGGTGGATTAGTAAACAAACGATAAATTTTCAATCTGGCTTTGTTCGAAATTACGCTTTATTCATGGTTGTGGGTTTTATCGGATTATTGATTTTCTCAATTTAGAATTAAAATATGTTTCTAACGTTTTTGACATTTTTACCTCTCGTAGGTGCAATCCTCTTAACACTTATTCCTCGAGATGAAGAGGGGGCCATAAAGCAGACCGCCCTCGCCTTTGCAGTCGCCGACTTCGTTTTATCCATTTTCCTATGGACAAATTTTGATTCAACAACCCACGAAATGCAATTTGAATATAGTGTTCCTTGGATATCATCTTGGGGAATAAGTTATCATGTTGGGTTAGACGGTATCTCTCTCCTCCTATACATAATGACGACATTTCTGACTATGATATCTATCATAGCCTCCTGGGGAGTTACGAAAAATATACGCGAGTACATGATGGCTTTTCTTGCTTTATCTACAGGAATGCTAGGCGTCTTTATCTCACTTGATATGTTTCTTTTCTATTTTTTCTGGGAATTTCAACTAGTCCCAATGTACATCATCATTGGTGTGTGGGGCGGTCCTCGAAGAGTATATGCCGCGGTTAAGTTTTTTCTTTATACTGCTGTAGGGTCACTCCTAATGCTAGTTGCAATCATATGGATTTATATAGCCATTGAACAGCAGACGGGTGTTGCTACGACCGACATAATATTTATAACTGAAAACTTGGACCTTCCATTAGCCCCTCAAAAATGGCTGTTCCTGGCATTTTTTATTGCTTTTGCAATCAAAGTTCCTATGTTTCCATTTCACACATGGTTGCCTGACGCACATGTTGAAGCGCCTACTGCCGGATCGGTAATTTTAGCTGGAGTCCTTCTGAAAATGGGAACTTATGGGTTTCTCCGTTTTAATCTACCTTTATTCCCTCATGCCAGTTATGAATTCATGCCAATGATCGCGTGGCTGTCTATTATTGGTATTGTTTATGGGGCACTAGTATCTTTGGTTCAGGAGGACTTAAAAAAACTTGTTGCCTACTCATCAGTGAGTCACTTAGGTTTTGTTATGATTGGTATTTTTGCACTTAATCATTACGGTATCCAAGGCGCATTACTACAAAATATTAATCATGGAATTAGCACAGGAGCCCTCTTCCTTCTAGTTGGCATGATTTACGATCGCAGACATACTCGGGAAATAAAGGAGTTTGGCGGCTTGGCAAAAGTAATGCCCAAGTACACTATCTGTTTTATGATAATCGCACTATCCTCTATAGGGCTACCTGGGATGAATGGTTTTGTCGGTGAGTTTCTTATTCTACTAGGAGTTTTTCAAAATAATGGCATGTGGGCTGCTTGTGCGACTAGCGGCGTAATTTTTGCCGCATGCTACATTCTATGGATGTTTCAGCGTGTCATGTTCCAGAAACTAGATAACCCTAAAAATAAAAATCTACCTGACATGAATACTCGTGAACTGATAACTGTCGTTCCCTTGATCATTCTTGTATTTTGGATTGGTATCTATCCAAAACCGTTTTTAAAAACCTTCGATGCATCAGTAGAACATTTATTAGTCAAAGTAAGCCCTGATAACTTTAGGCCTGGCAATCCAGGTTCAAGCCACTCTACTCACGCTAAGTTAATCAAAATAGAAGACATGGCACGACTTAATCAGCAGCAAAATGGAATTAAACCATACTTTAAGGAATAAATAAATTGGAACCAATTCCCGCACCAGCTATTGATCTCATCAGCCTCGCACCCGTACTTGTTTTGTCTGTATTTGGGATGATGGTGCTAGTTACAGACTTATTCATCGGAAAAGATAAATCAATCCTAGTGTTCATCAGCTTAACCGGCCTGCTAATGGCCGCAGTCAGTTCACTTGCTAAGTTCAACCTACCTGTTTTTTCGTTCAATGGAGCGTACGTAGTAGATCATTTCTCGGTTTTTTTCACTTTCATATTTTGCATTAGCTCAGCTTTAGCAATTCTACTTTCAGTCGACTTTAATAAACGTGAAGGAATCAAGGTCGGAGAATATTATAGCCTCATTCTATTCTGTACTGTTGGGATGGTACTTCTCGCTTCTTCAACAGACATGATTATGATTTTTTTAGGAATAGAAATCATATCTATTTCCCTTTATATTCTGGCCGGAATTCAACGTAAAAACACAAAATCAAACGAAGCCGCACTTAAATACTTTTTATTAGGAGCATTTGCAACGGGTTTTCTACTTTATGGAATGGCTTTGATATATGGATCCACTGGTTCCACGAAACTAACTGTTATCGCAAATGTTATAAGTGAAAATAAAATTCTTTCCGAACCACTCATGTTGATGGGTGTGGTTCTTTTAATTATTGGTTTTGGGTTTAAAGTTGCAGCTGTTCCATTTCATATGTGGGCCCCTGATGTCTATCAAGGTGCTCCAACACCGGTTACCGCATTCATGGCGGTAGGTCCTAAAGCAGCAAGTTTAGCGGCCTTCTACCGAGTTATGTCTGAAACCATGCCTGAACTTTCCTATTCTTGGGAAGTTTTGCTCTGCGTGGTATCTGTCCTCAGTATGTTTATCGGTAATTTAGGTGCCATTATGCAGAGCAACATTAAACGTCTTTTAGCTTTCTCAAGTGTGGCACATGTTGGATACTTGATTATTGCGATTATTGCAAAGAATTCACTTAGTTCTTCGAGCTTGATGTTTTACATGCTGACCTACGCGTTTATGGTCTTCGGTACCTTTGGCATTGTGATTTTACTTGGACGGAAGGGCGAAGAAAATCTTGAGCTAGAAAACTATTCTGGTCTGGCCTACAAACATCCTGTAATCGCTCTGACTATGACGATTTTTCTACTATCCCTTGGTGGGCTACCTCCCCTAGCTGGGTTCGTGGCAAAGTTTTTTATTTTCAGTGCGGCACTCAAAGAAGGTTACATTGTCCTTGTTATCATAGCTGTGCTCAATAGTGCTATTTCTTTCTACTACTACTTGAAAGTAATTGTGTTTATGTATATGAAAGAACCTGTTAAAGAGTTTCACATCAGTCTGACACCGATGACCCTACTAGTCATCGCCATATCAGCCTTTGGCACAATTCAGTTAGGAATTTTTCCAGACCCTATTATCGCATTAGCCCAAGCCAACTAACTTAATCAATAAACCAGAACAACTAGCATAAAAAGTTTAATCGAATGCTGGATGTTGATAACTAGCAATTTTATTAAGTATAATCTCTTTATTATTATTTAACTTTTATATTTTGAATGGTTATTTATTATGAAAATGCACCACCTCGAAGAAGGTGAAGTAAAAGAGATCATGGAAAAAGTTCAGGTTGCAGTTAAAGAAGAAGAACTCGCACCTGATAAGATCGAAGAAATATTCAAATTATCCAAAGTAGCATCAGAAGGTTTTTTAAATTGTAAGTCGAATGAAATGCAAGCTGAACAAGTCAATTTTGAAATCGAGGAATCAAAAGGTATACGTTTCTTTGATCCTTTTAACTTCTACACTCAAGGAATCTATAAAGATATGGATGGCTGGTCAGTTTGGACCATAGATAATTTAAAAGAACCATGGTCCGAATGACTTCAACTTACTATGAATATTTTCTTATAACTTTTTCAATCTAAAATAAAAACCCCGCTAGGCTGATTGCCAAACGGGTTTTTTGTTATCTGTGGGGAGATTATCTTTAATATACTACCAAGAGGATCAAGCTTTGTTTTCTTGATCCTTGCTGTAATCATAGGATCCTTTTCTGGGTAAAGAGGACGTAAACATATCTGCCTCATCTTTCATCTGCTTATCCTTTGCTTCACCCTCTTCTTCAGCTTTCTTTCGGAGGTAGGCCTCTTTCTCTTGTTCTGTCATATTCTCCAAGTCAGGGTTTGCCTCGGCAAGCTCACCGGGTTTACTATCCTCTCCCTCTATTGCATCTCCTTCTTGCGCCTCTTTCATTGAAGACTTAAAGTTTTTTATGCTCCGCCCAAATGCACTTCCAATTTCAGGTAGTTTACCCGCCCCGAAAATGATCATGATAATGACAAGTATGATCATCAACTCCGGAAATCCAATTCCCATCATAAGAAAAAATCCTCCAGTAAAGTGCTCACTTTCAAAAACGGATAAATAACATGAAAGCTTTTTAAGATTATAATATCATTTTATAGTAATTTTATATCTTTTATGCACCGAAACACAAGGGAAAAGAAATGTGGCAAGAACATACTAAGAAACAAAGGTCCAATTACCTGCTTGTCATACACCAACTAGGGAAATATTCATTGTAGATATTCATATTACCCTTATCTAAAATATTTAAAACATGATCATTTTTATACAAAGTTTGGTAGAAAATAACGGCAGGTTTTTGTATGATTTAATTATGATATTTTTTTTAAAATTCCAATTTTTCAGGTTATTTAATAAATACCTACTAGCTATCTGGATCGTCTTTTGTCCCGCAATTGCCTCAGCTTTAGGAGTTGACGGAACCGCTATGGAAGGGGTCGAGTTATACCAAAAACAGAAATATAATCAGGCAAGTAAAAAATTTTACAAAGCACATCAAGAAAAACCTAACGACCCTAAAATTTCCTACAACCTTGGTAATAGCCTCTACAAACAGGGTGATTATAAAAAAGCACTACAAAATTACTCTAGATTAATAGAACAAAAGCCCGACTCATCTCTGAATCAAAATACTAACTACAACATGGGCAATGTTCTTTTTAGAATGAACAAGTTAGAAGAATCCATCGTGGCCTACAAGAAGGCACTAGAACTCGACCCTAGTGATATGGATTCAAAATTCAACCTGGAATTTGTTCGTGAAAAAATAAAGAAAAATAAAAAAAAACAAAACAAAGATAAATCTAAAAAAAACAAAGAAGGTCAAAAAAACTCTAGCGAAAAGAAAAAAAAAGGAAGTGATAGGGAGAGACAATCTAATAAAAAGACAAAAGAAAATACCCCATCAAACAAGGAACCACCTAATCATAAAAAAAAACAAAATCAAAATAATCCCGCAAAAAAAACAGAAACCGCTTCTGATAAAATGACTAAAGAAGAAGCAGAACAAAAGTTAAGTGTGCTAACGGAAGATCTAAAACAGTTTCAAAGAAAGCAAGCTCTTGAAATGAAATCTCTTTTTACCTATCAAGGAAAGGACTGGTAAAAAGATTTATGGAAAATAATCTAAAAACAAAACTACAATTCTGGCCGACAGTCCCAGCTATCCTGATTTTTATATTTATACCTGTGACGAGTTTTTCGTCGAACATACAATTATCTGCTTCTGTCGATAAAAACCAACTCACAATAGAGGACTCCATTGAACTATCAATCAAAATCAGTGGGGTGCGCAATCCACCGATTCCTAATTTACCTCCACTTACAGATTTTAAAGTAAAGTCAGCTGGGACACAGTCTTCAACCCAGATTTTCAATTCTGACATGCAGGTGTCTACCACTCACAAGTATTTACTTACCCCCAAAATCGATGGAAATTTTATAATTGGTCCGGTAATAATGGATTTAGCTGGCTCTAAATATCAGTCAGATCCGATTCTGGTAACGGTCAAAAAACCTAACCCCATAAAACCAAATGAAAACAAGTTGGTTTATACGGAAACAAGTATTTCAAAAAAAAATCCATACATAAACGAACAAGTTGTCTACACATTCAAGTTGTTTCGTAAAACAGAAGCAAGAAATTTAAACCTTAGCATGCCCTATGATGAATCTTTTTTCCGAAAAGAAAACCTGGGAAAGGCTAAGCGTTACTCAAGAGTCATCAATGGCATAGCCTACGATGTAGACGAAGTATCCATTGCATTATTTCCAATCAAAATAGGAAAGTCCACAATTCCACCTTCAATGATGGAACTTGACCTTATAAATCGAACACAAACAAATCGACAGAGAGATTCATTCGCGAGGTTTTTCAATGATCCGTTTTTTGGCAGGACCACACAAAGTAAGCATAAAGTTTTTTCAACAAAACCAATCAAATTAGAATCAAAGCCTCTACCAAAAAAAGGCAAGCCAAGAGAATTTAAAAATCTGGTTGGCCAATTCTCCATAACCTCCACGGTTGGCAAAGAAAGTTTTGATTCCGGAGACACGACCACTCTAACAGTTACTGTTTCTGGAATAGGAAATGTAATGGATGTGACGCTCACAAACCTCAACCTAGGTGATCAATTTAAAATTTATCCAGATCAACCGATATTAAAGAAATCAATTCATGGAAACCAAATAGGAGGGGAAAAAATATTTAAATTTGCGTTAGTACCTTTTACAACAGGAAAGCAAACTATTCCCTCGATTTCTCTAAATTATTTTGACCCAGATAAAAACAGATACAGTAGTATATCAACCAACCCAATCCGCCTTACAATAAAACCAGGAACTAGAACGGAAAACCTAAACCTTGTTCAATCGAAAACGGCACCTACGCAGCAAAAAGGTTCAACCGTAGCAATACTAGCTCGAGACATCCTCCCAATACATACCCGAGTTGATGATTTCAAACGTGTCAGATTCGATCAGAGTCAGCGAATGGTTTACATGATTTGGATTATATTTCCAATCATAATATATTTAATTGCAGCTGGGTACATCCGTTATAACCACAAAATGAATGAGGACATGTCGTATTCCAGACGGCAAGTAGCACACCGCAAAGCCATAAAAAAACTCAACCAATTATCCGTCTCTAACCCAGAACCAAAAGATTCTGTTCGTGAATTATCGCAAATAATTCGTGAATACATAGGTGACAAGCTAAATCTACAGGGAACTGCTTTCACCTCGAAAGAAGTGGGGGAAAGGTTAAATAAAAATATTTTTACAGACGATAAAATTTTCGCAATAAAAAAATTACTAGAGAAAATAGAGTCCATACAATACATGCCGGTCGTAGTTCATAAAAATCACTGTTTGATTGATGAGACTACTGAACTCCTAATTAGTCTGGAAGAATAATTATGAAAATAAAAAGAAATTTTGTTTTTTGGGCTATTCTATTCACAACATTGATCTCAACCAGTCGAGTTGAGGCGCAGAAAAATGATATCTCTTCGCAAGTCACCCTTGCCAACGAGCTCTACCACGAAAAAAACTATCAAGCCGCCGCAGATATTTTTGAAAAACTCATCGACCAAGGAGAAACAAACGGATTTCTCTATTACAATCTTGGAAACACCTATATGAGACTTGGAAACACAGGTAATGCCATTCTTTATTACCTTCGATCGCAACTACTTCTTCCAAGAAATGAAAACCTTGATGCTAATTTAAGATACGCGATAAACCAAACTCAAGATCAACTATCCCCCTCACGCGGCGGGCTTATTCACAGTCTTTTTTTCTGGGTTGATTCAATAAACCTTATCGAACATTTCGAAATATTAATCTTATTCAATATTATATTTTGGTGTATTTGTATTGGTTCTCTTTACTACAGAAAATCCCCTTGGAAGTCTCTTAAAAAGATATCACTAGCAATTCTTTTACTAGCATTTTTTTCAACTGGATTAAAATACTACCTTTTATCAGAACATAAAATAGGTGTCATCATGGGTAAAAAAGTAGACGTGAAATCGGATCGCAATATTCAGAATGTCACTTTATTTGAGTTGCATGAAGGGGCTATCATTACCGTCAATCAAGAAGATAACGAGTGGGCACATATTTTAGTTAGTACAGACAAATCTGGGTGGGTTCCAATAGAATCAATTGCTTATTGAAAAGTAGATTTTTTCTCCAGAATTTACATTAGATGGAATTTATTGCTAGATAAATCTATCTAACTACTTCGGCTTTGATTTTTTTGATACTTTCTGTTAAAATTTTGGAAAATGATAATCGTTTAAAATTACTTGAGTTCTTTTCTCTATTTTGCTCATGAATAGATTTGCTTTTGTCTTATTAGTAGGGTTCGTGTTTTTATCATGTGGAGGTGTGGTAGCTGCTACCCATGAGCACCATACAAGCGCACACCATTCAGCTTCCCTATTTGATAAAAATAGTGCAGAGCAGAAATCATACTGCATCCTAAGGGGTCATGATATTAGCCAGGTTTGCCCCGAAAAAATATCAAATAACAGCATCAAAGAACTGATTTCCTCTGACTGCGGAACCCACCCCTCTGATGCCAGTACCGATACTGCCGTTAATCACACAAGTAGCTTGATGACCATGAAAATGCAATTTCAAGCCGGCTTATTTTTAAATGGTAATAGAGTAACTTCCCAGATTTATAAAACCCTTCCGAAGTTCCTAAGCGCTATAGAACACCCACCAAAATTCAGCATTTAAGCTTTTCAAAAAAATTTTCAAAATACTTTTGCTAAGTATCATTGCAGGTTTGTGGCCTCCAATAAGAACTTACAAGATATCGCTACCATATTATTTTAAATATCATAGAGAAGGAGTTGTAGATGCTTTTATTTCGATTTATTTCAAGTGCAATTTTGCTTATTTTAATTTCAGCTGGGAATGCTGCTGCCTATGTAGGCCTTTGCTGTGCCCACTGTGGAGGTAACATGCCTCTCAATATTCCAGGAGGTGGTATCCCTGAAACTCATGAGTATCGCTTTAAAATAAGCGAAATGTATATGCATATGGATGGTTTAAGAGATGGTACCGATGAAGTAAATGCCGGGAAATATGGTCCTTCTACCGCCTCGGGCCATTTTCGTGGTGTTCCTGAATCGATGGAGTCCTATATGACTATGTTTGGCGGCGCATATTCATTCACCGACAACTTTGCCGCCATGGTAATGGGTGGTGTTGTTAGTAAAGAAATGTATATGAATACTACAAATGGTAGATATAGTATGCACTCTAGAGGCCTGACTGATACGAAGTTAATGGGGAAATATCGCTTATACTCAGATGATAATCTAGCCCCCAAGCAACAACTATCAAGCATAGTTGGTGTCGCTGCACCAACTGGTAGAATATCTATAAAAAATACCCGACATCCTTCGGGAACAATGCGCGGAAAACTTCTTCCGTTTGGAATGCAAAACGGTTCGGGCACCTGGGATCCTATTTTTGGACTGACTTATCAGAAAATTGCTGATCCATTTTGGTATGGAGCTAATTTCATGACCACCCAAAGGTGGTCAGAAAATGTTCATAATTATTCGAAGGGTGATGAATACAACATCGACCTTTATTTAATGAAACAATTTAAAGAAAATGCACTTGCTCATGTTCAATTAAATGGTAAGGCCTGGGGAGACTACAGTGATGAGCCTCAAGTTGGCAAAGATAGTGGGGATTGTCATGCCATGCTCAATGCTGCCAGGGACTGGATGACTCCACTTTGTGATCCAACAAACTATGGAGGGGTCAACTTGCATGCAACCATCGGCGTACAATTTCAACCGGTACCGCTTCAGATTGCAGAATTAAATCTATCAATACCTTTATATCAAAACCTTAAAGGTCCGCAGATGCAAAGTGACTTAATGCTTCGCTTAACGTATTACTGGGAGGTTCCAACAAAGGAAAGTCGACGCTATAAAGGTTTCCGCGCACCAAAACAGCTAGGATTCTAAGTTAATGATTTTGGCATGTTTAATGCGAACACTTTCGTTATTTTTATTTCTTGCATTAGTTATAGGAATAAATTCATGCGCCGCAGGTTCGCATCAAACAATGCCAGAGGAGAACTCTCCTGAACTTAAACTCCTCAAACAAAAATGTACTACCTGTCATGGTTTGCCACATCCCAAGAGGCACACTTCGAAACAGTGGGAACATTTATTAATTTTTATGAAGGAAATAATGACAGAGCGGGGAGTTTTCTATTCTGAAAAGGAACTCAGACAAATTCAATCATATTTGCAAAGAAACGCACGTTAGAAAAAAAATCATGAAGCTCATTTTAAAAAATATTTTTATATTCTTGTCAATTCTGATGTTGCTAATCCTGACTGGTAATTTAGCTATAGCACAGCAAAATATTTTTACGAAAATGGGTGCAGTATTACCTAAACACGAAAAGCCCGCGCCGGATTTCAAGCTTTTAACGCCAAATGGAAAAAGCATAAGCCTAAGTGATTTTAAAGGAAGAACTGTGTTATTAAACTTCTGGGCCACGTGGTGCATACCATGCAAAAAAGAACTTCCTTCAATGCAAAGGTTATATGAAGACCTCAAGCTTGATGGCTTTGAAATCGTAGCGATTTCAATTGATCGAGATAAAAAGGAAAGAGTACATCAATACATGGAAGAATACAGTTTAACCTTTCCCGTATTATTAGATCCAAGTCAGAAGGTGCGTAAAGATTATTTTATCTTAGGGTTACCAACCAGTTACTTAATAGGAAAAGATGGGAAATTAAAAGGCTTCATTTCGGGAGCGCGAGAATGGGATAGTGTTGCAGCAAAACAAATGTTTCATACGTTGATTCAATAGCACTCCTGCGGCATGAAACCTGCTATCCTATTTAGGCATTTAGTCTTTTTTTTACTATCTTTATTTTATCTATCCTCAATAGCTTCAGCATCAAGTGCGCAACCCGAGATTAAAAACCTGTTAATAAAATTAGACAAGAACTATTATTACCCACAACAAAAAGGTTTAACCAGTCTATATGCTGAATTGTTATGGGAGCAACAGGACACGTCATCAGATAAAATAAAATTTTTCAAAAAACCAGACTTTAAGTTTAAAGGGAAACTTAAAAATAATATTTATATAAAAAAAATCATACCCAGCGCTGAAAACTCAAACCTATTAGATGCTGAAAAAACTGAATACATAAATGTTTTAAATAACTATTTGGACGCATTCCTACCCAATACTCTTTATGAAAAATTTTCAAACTATGAAGGTCAAATAAAAAATCAACAAAAAAAGAGCCTAGTAATACATCTTAGAGAAAAAGCTTCAATTGAAAGTACCACGAAATATAAACTGTTCATCGATACTGAAAAGTGGAGAATTTCAAAGATTCATATCAGACAAAACCAAGAACCTAGAAGCATAGATGGTGAATTCTTTTATACTCGCAGGGGCGGACAATGGGTAGTTGCCGAAACGACATCCGAATACATGGTCAACGGCCAAACCTACACTGAAAAAACAGAATATTCCTATAAAATGGCAAACACATTTTGGTTGGTCAACAAAATCAAACAAACTATTAAACAAGACGGTCATTTGATACTTTCTTACAGGCTTCAACTTAATGATTACAAAGTGAATCTCGCTAAATAAAGGTCTAATTTATTGAGTTGTAAGGGCCTCTAATTCTTTAAAAAATGCTAAGCAGTCATCCACAATCCAATCCAAGTGACTCAACAATCCGTGATCACAGTCGAGCTCCTTTAGCGAACACCATGGGCGCCTGCTAACAAATTTTATTGATTCGTTAATTGGAACAACTTCATCGTGTGTTCCGTGAACGATTCGAGTAGGGACGTCCCTTTTTAGACCTATAGAAGCCCACGTCTTCGCATCCTTAAAAATATCTGTACATATATATTTGGTCTTCTCATATCGATAATGAAAAATAGGAACCTTGCGTTTCAAAGTATTATCGCCATCGTAATCCAATTGTAAGCTTCTCATCCATCGTTCCAAAAAATTAAAACCGGGCGCCATAAGGTAAGTTGCTATAATTACCACCCTCTTCTGCGCCAACAAGGTAGCAAGGTACCCGCCCATACTGCTACCAATAAGGCAAACTTTCTCATCCTGGAATTGATCTACCAAGTCCAAAACAATATTAACTTGGCTAGTCAAAGTCATATTTTCAAAATCACCTCCTTCAAGATCGGGGATATTTAACGACACCCCTATTTCCTCAAATTTTTTTTTGAATGCTGCAGCTTTTTTTGATGAAGGACCAGATGCAAACCCGTGCAAATAAACAAATTCGGTCATGGGCTTGAATGCTTATCATCCGTATATTGAAGGTTTTCTAGAGATTGAATATTCCGGCGCATCTTATAAAGCAAAGCAAGACCCGGAAGAGCTGCAAGAAAGGTAACAAAGAAAAAAACAACCCAGCCAACTTCATGAGATAAGTAGCCAGAGGGAGGCCCAACAAAAATTCTTCCTAATGATGCCAATGCTGACAGCAATGCAAACTGAGTGGCCGTATAACGATGGTCGCATAAAGCCATAAGAAAGGCCACAAATGCTGCCGTTCCCATTCCTCCAGCCAAATTTTCAAAAGCAATAGCTGCCACCATAATAGAATAAACTTTCCCTGCATAAGCTAGAACCATGAAAGAAAGATTTGAAATCGCTTGTAAAATACCAAAAATCATGAGGGATCGGTATAAACCCAATCGTGCCAGCATTACACCACCGTAAAGAGCACCAAATATTGTTGCCATGAGGCCCAAACCCTTGTTGATAGCTCCTACTTCTCCAATAGAAAAACCCGGACCTCGAATGAGAAAGGCTGTAGTCAGACTTCCAGCAAATGCATCACCAATTTTGTATAAAATAATTAGGGCAAGAAATGCCCATGCCGCCGGACGACTAAAAAATTCGGTGAGGGGACCCGATATAGCTTCTTTTAAAGATTCTGGGGGGCGGACCGTCTCTTCCGGTTCTGGTCCAAAAACTGTTGCCATTGTACCAATCAACATCAGACCCGCCATTAATAAATAAGTTATACGCCAACCCAGGGGGCCCGCTAAAATAAGTGCTAGTGCTCCAGATGCGAGCATGGCAATTCTGTATCCAGTAACCGAAACAGCCGCGCCTAGGCCGCGTTCCTTTTCTCTGAGAACATCGGTGCGGTATGCATCTATTACTATATCTTGTGAAGCTGAAGTAAAGGTAAGGATTAGAGCAATCAATGCCACCAGCAATGGTGTATCCTTCGGGGAAGTAAAACCTAACATAACAATTAAAACCATTAAGGCTAATTGCGTGCCCAATATCCATCCTCGCCGTCTGCCTAAAAAAGGAAGCGCATATCGGTCTAGTAGAGGGGCCCAAAAAAACTTAAACACATAGGGGAGCCCAACAAGACTAAAAAGTCCTATCGTTTTTAAATCTACTCCTTCAACGGCCATCCATGCTTGAAGAGTCCCCCCTGTAAGTGCCAAAGGCAAGCCAGAAGCAAAACCAAGGAAAAAAACCGCTACAACTCTACGGTTGGCCAAAGATTTTAAGGTAAGAATATATTTTTCAGATGAAATAACACCCATATACCATTAATTTACAATAAGTTATAAAAGTTTATCCTGCTATGAGTAGCGAAATTAAAGGGGAAATCAATAGGGGAAATGATGAGCATAGATGAAAGATTGCTAAAGTAGTGGAAGTCACATAAAATTCATTGGAAACCAAACTACATGTTAAGGACTTTTTGACCAGAAGTCATTGAATTTTTAGTAACATTTATTGCTAAATTATCCGTTAAAAGAGCAATAACCCCTTATATATTATGAAAAACTCCGAATCCTTACAGTTAGTAAAAGAACAACTCAAAATTAAGTCAATCGAGTTTCGTAAAGTTGAGGAGAATAACACCACAGTCAATAAAAAGATCAAAACTCTGATTACGGAAAACCAAGAAGAAGTAAAAAAACTAAAGTCTGCCATAGTCAAAAAAGATACGGAAATCCAACAAAGGGAAAGGGAGATAAGAAGTTCCTCAGACCGACTAAAAGAAGCTCAGGAATTAGCTAAAAACCAGGCTCCAGCCACAGGGATCGATCCAAAAATAATTGAAAAAATAAAAGAACTAAAAGTATACACAGAGAAATTAAAGAAGAAACTTGAGAGCGAACAGAATTTTAACAAAAAGTTTGAAAAAGAAAAAAGCGTTCTTTTAAAAGAAGTAAAAAGATTAAAAAAAGAGGAAGCCAAAACTGATGAGTTATACAAACGAGTAGAACAATATAAAAAAGAATTAGCTAATGCAGAAAATTCTACAAATGAAGTAGATGAATCACTAAAGAAATCAATCGAAGAAAAAGATGTGCTCATCAAAAAACTCAAGACCGCAATAAAGAAGGACATGAAAGCAGCTGACATTCCAGAAAAAATAAAAAAGGATGAGCGATTTGAAGGAATGAAACCAGGAGAAATCATCGTGGTTCTTGACGAAGACATTTTAAAAATGGAAAAAGAACGTAGGAAAGCAAAAAAAAGATTTGAAATGCTCAAAGAAACTAATGAAGAAATAGAAAGCAAACTTAATTTATTACAGGAAGAAAAAGCTTCTGGCTCGGGTCCTGGTGAAACAAATACGGATGCTAGATCAGCGGCTGTGGAGGAGTTTGGGGGCGGACTCGAGGCGTTCCTTTTAACATATGCAGATATGATCACCTTACTTCTGGTTATCTTCGTAATGATGTACACCGCATCCAATATCGATCAAGAAAAATTTGCCGAGGCAATGTCCTCATTCCAGGAAAAAATAGTCAAAATCGAAAGTGTGAATGTACGATTGACACAGGATGAATTAAAAATGCTTGAAAAATTACGCGAACTGGTAAAAGACAATATAGACCCTAATGCACTCATTGCAGGTGACACAAAAACTATTACTTTTAAAATACCAAGTTCAGATTTGTTTGGACCTGGCAGTGGGACTATGGTAGAGGGTGCGGGACAACTTATCCTAGAGACCATCGAGGACGAAATGAGGGATGGAGTCAAACAAGTAATTGTAGATGGTCATACTGACAACGTTCCAACAAAAACGGCAATGTTCCCATCAAATTGGGAGTTATCAGCAGCAAGAGCCTCTAGCGTAGCCAGGTTTATCATCAAGAAAATGCGATTTAATCCTAAATTTATAGTGGTTTCTGGCTACGGATCAGAGCGTCCTATAAAAGCTAACACCACTGATGACAACAGGGCATCGAATAGGCGCGTAGAAATCAAAGTAGTAAAAGACAAAAATGTAGCTGCAGCTCAAGCAGCCAAAAAGAAAGCTCATGAATTGAAAGCTGCGAACGAAGCTGCAGGATATGAAAATTAAAACAAGAGGACAGAATAAAACCTAACAATAAGCTATATGATTTTCAAAACCATTTTATTTCTAATAATCATATAAAAAATTAAATTGAACTGAATGTAGTCTATTTACTTCAATCACAATACCAATGGAACCAACAAAAGAAAAACAGAATGATGCCGAAACTTTATTTTATAACCGGCAATCCTTTAAAAGGTTCAATCAGTTTAAAATCGACCGGACTCTGAATACATTGTCCGCGATTGACCGACTGATCTTCACAACGGTACCTCGTCTTCTGCATGTAAATCAAGAAGGACTTCCCGGTTACGTTGACGAAAAAAATGTTCCCTGTGGAATTATGAATTTTACAATGGATCATGAGTCTTTGGTTGCTGCAGAAAAACTTTTCCCTGATACCATCATAAGACGCCAAGCAAATCTCAACCCCGTCATTCACACCGCTTTACTCATGGGTTCTCTTGGATCCATTGCACAAAGTAAAAAATCTGACCTCGATTACACATTGCTAGTTAACAATAATAGTTTTACCCCCGAGGGCCTGAAACTATTTCAAAAAAAATTAAACCTCATCGAAACATGGACCTGGGATAACTATCATCTAGAAACTCATTTCTTTATCAATGACCACAATGAAGTCCGTAATAATATATTCGGGGAAAGTGATAGTGAGAGTACTGGTTCTGCTCTCGCAAAGCTACTTAAGGAGGAGATGTACCGGACTATGATTATAGTTACGGGAAAAATCCCATTTTGGCTGATTGCTCCTGTTGACTGTGATGACAATCGTTATACTGAATTAATGGAGATGATTCAAAACAATGAAACTCTTCTCAAACGAGAAGAGTACATCGACATGGGAAACGTTGATGACATTTCAGACGGTGAATTTTTTGGTGCCTCTATCTGGGCACTCATTAAATCATTCAAGTCTCCTTTCAAAACCTTGATGAAGATGGGGGTTTTGGAAGACTACATGTTCACAGAAACCAAATCGAACCTGCTATGCCACCAAGTAAAACAAAGAATTTTTGACGGAACTCCTTATGAGAAAATAGACCCTTACCTTCTGATGTTTACACGCGTACAAAAATTTTTTTCAGACACAAAAAATGATCCTGAGGTGGATGCCTTACGCGCAGCATTTTATCTTAAGGTGGGCACGCAAGTTTCAGGGGAAGAGCTAGAACATGGCTCAGAACATTGGAAAAAAATCACCTTAATAAAAATGCTTAAAGATTGGGGTTGGGATGGATCTAAGGTCGACCACATAAATAAATACTACATTGACTGGCAGATGAATCAAAAGGTTGAACTGGGTGATCGAATCAACAAAATTCTCATGAGCTCGTACAAAAATATTTCTGAGAAAAATAGCAAGCTAGACGCAAGTGAAACTTTAATTACGGAAAAAGATACAAATCTACTTGGTCGAAAGCTATTTAGTGCTTATCGAACTGCACCCAATAAAGTTGAAAATATTGGAGCCCTTGTTGATGGCAAAACAAACGAGCAGTATCTAACATTTCTTCACGAAAAACCAAAATCTAAAGAAGAAAGTGGCGCCTGGCATCTCATTCGAGGTAAAGCGCCAGCCCATATTGATCAAGTGGACCCAGACTTTATAATCAAAAAAACGACCTTATTGCCATCTCTAATAGCCTTTGCGGCAAACAACAGTCTTTACAAAAAAAAAGTGGAAAAATACGACGATGAAAACACAGAGGTCTTGCTTCAGGCGGAGGGAGGATCAATAAGGAGTAAAGATTTGTTCCATCTACTTGATCAAATTTCTTCATTTATTGCCTCAGTAAATATAGCGGCAATTTCAAATGACGATCTACTAGCGGACGCGCAAATTAAACAACTTTTTATGATCGTGGATTTTGGAAATCCTCCACCTATGCTAGTTACCACTGGCGATATAAAAGCATGTAAAAACTCTAAAGAACTAAATGAGTTTCTTAATAACCGGCTGGAGAGAATCCAGAGTATCTCAACGATATATATCACCACATGGGGAGAACTGTTCTGCAAAACATATTCAGGCCTTAATTGCATGGATCGTACACTTTCTGAATTAAGCCCTCAATTGACCCCTGAACGCGTGGAAGAACCCAATTTTCTAAAGTATTACATCCCTTGCGACCGAAGAGAAGTGATTCAGATACCGTGGTTGGATGGTTATGTATTGCGGTCACTGAAAATGAGGTCAAAGTCAACCTCTGACAAACTTTCTACTTGAATAATTAATTTATGGCTACAGCAGCAAAAGCATCTCAAGAGATTGACTTTGGAAGTGATTCCGAAGGAGACTCCGGTCTTGACACAGGAACTTTACTTGGTGTGATTGGAGGAGTTGGGCTCATTGTAGTCGCTGTCATTCGCGGTGGTGATTCAGATATATTCATGAATCTGAATGCAGTCTTGATCGTGGCGGGAGGAATGGTCTCAACGTGCTTCATTGCTTTCCAATCCAGTAAAATTCTTGAAATGGTTCCAGTGATTGTTAACGCATTCAGGCCGGATGTTAATAAACCAGTAGATTACATAGACCAGATTATGTCTCTCGCGTCAAAATATCGTTCTGGCGGCATGAAAGTTCTAGAAAATGCAGAAGCAAAAGTGGAAAACCGTTTTTTGAAAAATGGTATCGCTATGATTGTCGATGGTTACAATGGAAGAGAAATTTATGCAGTTCTAGATCATGAAATCAACTCGCTCGTAGAACGACACAATGCCGGGCAAAAAATTTTACGTTTTGCAGGTGTTCAGGCACCCGTATTCGGGATGGCTGGAACGCTCATTGGTCTCATTCAAATGCTCATGCATATTGATAACCCATCAACCATTGGACCAGCACTTGCTACCGCGTTGATCACAACATTCTATGGTCTGATTCTTGCCAATCTAATTGTAACCCCTATAACGGCAAAACTAGCCTTGCGTACTGAAAGTGAAGTAACACTCATTAAAACCATTCGTATTGGTATTATGGGGATTTTTGAGAAATCAAATCCCGCAAAAATTCAAAAAAACATGAATGCACTATTAGCGCCTGAGGAAAGAAAAGATTAACCATGTCCAATATTGACGAAGTCACATCTCTTTTAGCAAAAGAATCCAAACAAGATGGAGTCGACTTTACTGAATACGATCTTAACGGTGCCAACATTAATGGTGCGAGTTTTATCTACGCAACTTTTGATAAAGCAAAATTAGAAAATACTGAACTCACTGGCATCAATTTTTCCCAGGCTTCCCTTGAAGGAAGTTCATTAAAAAACTCTACACTTACAGATATTGATTTCACTGGAGCAAAATTAGCTGGAGTTAATTTTGAAGAAACGGTCTTTGTGAACTGTAACTTTAAAAACGTCACCGCAGAAAATTGTGAACTCTCAAGTGCCAACTTTAAAAATTGTAAGTTGAGAGGTTCCAATCTAAACCATTCAAATTTTTATTCAGCTATCTTTGAGGAATGCGACCTTTCATTTTCAAGGATTATGTATACCTATATGAAACAGGTAGAAATAAACAAATCATCAATGAAAGGTGCTAATGCAAGAGGATCGGACCTAAGCTTCTCCAAGATCAATGAAACGGACTTATCAGGAGCAATCTTGAAATATTCGGACCTAAGTTCCTGCACATTTAAAGGAGTAAAGTTAAGCAATGCCAACTTAATTGGAGTAGACTTCAAGGATGCTTTTTGTTCTGGAATCCAAATCGATGAAGCTAATTTCGAAGGGGCCGATCTTACCTACGCCAACCTGGAAGGCTCTAATCTTCAAAACTCATTTTTTCTTGAGGCTAACTTACACGGCACCAATTTCACCAACGCGAACTTAGCTGATGCCTATCTAGTAGACGCAAATATTGCAAAGGCCATTACAAAGGGTGCTAACTTAGAGAACACAATACTTGAATAGTTACATGTAAATACTTCCTCTTCTTTGACATTAACAACACACCTTTTACTTTAACCAACCACTCAAGTTTAAACTATCACTGATACTGTAATTTTATTTGAGTGTTGTTAATTGTTTTACACATCGAAAGCCAACGTTAACAAAATAGTCATTAGGGTCGGCTTCCGTTCTAGAAAAAGCGTAACGGAAAGCCTTTAAAAAATAGTGCCCAGACTTTTGAAAGGCGTTTCCGCGTAACACCTTCAGTATTTTTCCGTATCGCGGATTTTTATAAGTACTACCCGGGTAAGCTTGATACCAGTCCATTGTCCACTCCATAACATTACCACCCAAGTCATACACTTTATATGGGCTAATATCGACAGGGTACATACCAACCTCAACCAAGTCTCTTGCCCCATCAATATCCATATTGGATTTTCCTTTCTCATAATCATCTCCCCAGGGGTATATACGGCCATCCACTCCCCGAGCAGCTTTTTCCCACTGCGCTTCTGTCGGCAGTAATTTTTGCGCCCAAAGCGCGTAGGTCAATGCCTCTCTCCAGGTAACGTGAGTGACTGGATAGCGGTCTTTCCCTTCAGCATAGAAACCATTCTTCCAATGTCCGGGCAATTCATCATAACCGGATGAATCAAGAAACTTTTTATATTCTTCGTTGGTTACTTCATATTTATCGATATAATAAGCATCAAGAAATATTTTTCTAGTGGGGTGTTGATCTAAAAAAAGTGGTTTGACTGCCCCTATTTTAAGGTGGGTTTTATCATTGTCTGTTTTATTTGTCCCCATAATAAAATCACCTGCCGGGACAAGAACCATCTCTTTTTCATCAATTGGAGAAATTTTTTCTATTGGGAGAGTAGAGTTATTTATTTCCCGATCAAAAGAATCACCGCAAGCAGAAATAATTAATGTAACAAAGTAAAAAATCATAAAACCAAACTTTGTTCCACGACTTAAAGCCAAGTCACAATGATAAAACTTAAGAATGTTATATTTATTCAGTTCACATATCTTCAAAAACACCACCCCCTTAGGGTCATCTCACATACCTGTTTCCTATTTATTTTCACCGTCTTATTTCCTGCCGTAGGAATCTCATTTGATAAATCACTAGCCAAATATTCAAAAGGTGAAAATTTTCCTCACATCTTGAAGTCAGACAACTTCTCATTAAACGCTAGAAATGTAAAGGTGCTAAAGTCACAAGGAGATACCCTCTGGATGGGCACATCTATGGGAGTCATAAAATACGATACAACCTCCCTAAATAATTATACCGTCTACGATAATCGCAACACTCTTTTAAGCAATGGAATCTTTAGTATCTCTATAGCTCCAAATGACCAAGTATGGTTCGGGACTTATGGAGGCGGACTCAGCACTTTAGGCGCTGAGAAATGGACAAACATTAACACGCCTCAGGGACTCAACGATGCCTTTGTTTATGATCTAAAATTCACCAATGCTAGCATGTGGGTGGCTACTTGGAGTGGCGTTAATCGAGTACAAGGTGATCCACTAATCCACGATTCTTGGTCTAGTTTTACAGTAAAAAATACCGATGGTGGACTAATAGATAACTGGGTTTATGCTATCGAAATTGGTGAGAACAACAATATTTGGTTTGGTACAGAAGGTGGGCTTTCACTTTTTAATGGTAAACAATGGAAAAATTGGAACCACAAAAACGGTCTAGGCGCCTCTTATGAGATAGTCAAGCATGACAACCGATTGGCTACTGATTCATTCAAGGGGTCTCACCACAACAATCAAGTTATCAATCTACCTAACACTAAGAATATATCATATCGACCTAACTACATAGTCTCTATGCATTTAGACCAATCCAATCGACTATGGATTGGAACATGGGGAGGAGGTCTCAGTATGTTTGATCCAAAAACTCAAGTCTTTCGAAACTATACAGTAAAAAACGGGCTACCAGGAAACTATATACTAGCGATTCACGAAGGACCCGATGGTAATTTATGGATTGGATCTAACGAGGGTTTATCCAAATTTGATGGCACCACTTTTATAAACTACTCACAAACTAATGGGCTAATTTCTGATTATGTATTCAGCATCGAAATTGACAACAACAGTTTTCTTTGGGTCGGAGGACACCACGGAATGACACGACTAAAAATAGATGTGAAATCAGGAGACTTATCTAAACTCGACTTCAAGTAAATCAATACTAACAACTTGACAAATTACTAGTCATCATCTTCATCATCTTCATCGTCGGACATTGCGTCATCTACATCTTTTTGTTCAGCTGCATCCATCAATTCTTTAATTTGTTCATAGCCACTAGCTAAACGTTGGACATTAATTAAAAGGTTAATAAGCTCTGCGTCTTTACACTCTCTTATTCCAGCAACAAGAGGCCCGCGTTCATCTTCTTCATACTTCTCATCCCACTTTTCAAAATTAGATAGAATCTTGTTTTTACAATGAATTAAATCATAAAAAAAACTTTGGATTTCGATGTTTGGCATAACTATTCCTGAGAATAAAATTAAATACATTATCACTTTACCAACAAGTAATTTATTGGCAACACACTTTCATCATCTACAGAAACCCTCATCAAAGAAAATAATAATACACGTTTTTATTTTCTCTAATCTACTTATTTTTTCGATTTAATTATATTTTTATATCGCTATAATCACATCTCATTAAAATTTAGAAAAATAGTTTTATGGATGAAATAGCATACAGGGGAGTGGCTTTTACTGGTTTTTTCATAATTTCCTTTATCGCCTGGGTAACAGGAAATAAAGATCGATTAAATAAAAAAACCATTGCTGGTAGTATTTTTTTAGCTTGGTCTATTGGTGGAATGACCTTTTGGCTCCCTTGGACCCGAAAGGCCCTGGAGTGGATAAACACCTCCCTCATGTCTGTATTGCAAGCATCACAGAAAGGGTCAGTTTTTTTATTTGGACCATTAGCTATTGGCCCCGGTGAATTCTTATCCGACGGAACACAATCAATAGGATTTGTACTTGCGTTGCAAGTCTTACCTTCAGTAATCTTTTTTTCTGCAATCATAAGCTTATTATATTACCTAAACATCATTCAAACATGTGTCAATGGATTCGCAAAATTTTTTCACAAATCGATGGCACTCTCCGGAGCCGAATCATTTTCAGCCGCTGCCAGTATTTTTTTTGGCATCGAGTCTTCCCTTACTATACGTAATTACCTTGATCGAATGTCGCAGTCTGAACTTCTTACTTTAATTACCTGCATGATGGCAACTGTAGCATCAACTGTAATGGCAGTTTATGTAGTAGCTTTAAGAGAAATTTTCCCTCAAATTGCGGGTCATCTAATTTCTGCTTCAATAATTTCTATACCTTGCGCTGTGTTAATCAGCAAATTATCTATTCCAGAAAAAGAGTCTCCCATAACACCCGGACCTGTTTCAAACGATTTAAAAGAGGAAGCCTTTTCAAACAATTCAATAGATATAAACACCCAAAAACCTACAAATGTGATCGTTGTTTTAATGGAGGGTGGTGCCCTAGGAGTTAAACTTGCTATTTCTATAGCAACATTGCTTATAATTGTACTAGGGCTTCAGGAAGTGGTAGACCTAATTCTTAAACTTATGCCAAAAATATATGAGCAACCCATCTCTATTAATCGTATTTTCGGGTGGCTTGTTTGGCCTTTCACTCTTTTGATTGGTTTAAAGCCAGAGGAGTGGGAAATGGGTTCTCAGATTTTAGGATCACGTTTTGTTGAAACAGAAGTATCAGCTTATTTTCAACTCGCTGGTATTCAGTCAGTTCAGACTCAAGCTTTTTCTTTGCGCTCATTCACAGCTTTAACTTATTCATTGTGTGGTTTTGTGCATTTCGCAAGTCTAGGAATTTTTGTGGGAGGGTTAACGGCTATTGTTCCATCAAGAGCCAAAGAAATATCAATACTTGGAATACGTGGCCTGTGGACAGCATTTTTAGCTACGCTACTAACTGGCTGTATAGCAGGTGCACTAGCATAAACACAAATTCATAAATATAGCTCACAATATATGTTCTCGTACTAAAAAACCTGATAACATAATGAAAATATTTTAGAAAAAAAAACATCCTAATAAATACAATTATGAGCCAACAAGAGCGCTTTATTGATAATGACGATGACACGCTAACCGACACTCGCTACAATGTGATGTGGTTAAAAAAAGATAGCTATCAGACAAAAGGTAAGTGGTGTTCCTGGAAAGGTGCCAATAAATTTGTAGAAAAACTTAATGAGGAGAAATTTGCTGGGTATGATGACTGGCGCCTTCCAAAAAAAACAGAGGCACGAAATTTATATGAGCATGAAAGTAAAAATACGGACTTCAGTGGAGATATAGTACATATTGACTTAAAATTTCCTGAAGGTTGCGGCTTCACATATTGGTGCAATGAAGAATCGGGCATCAATGCCATGGTTTATAATTTTTATAGCGATCGAGCCTATTTAGTACGACGAAAAACAAAAGATGAAAGTTTTATGTCATGTAGGCCTGTTCGTTCATCAGGCCCAGAAGTTAAAAAATTTGGTAGAATTTCTGAAACCGGAAGAAGTCGCAGAGAGTAATAAAATTAATAGCCTCTTGCTCCCCTCTAACAACTTTTTATAACCACCATACATTTCTAATTTAGATCTCCAATGACCGTAAACCGATCCACTTTTGCTGAAATAAATCTCGATTCGTTTCGACATAACCTTCATTCTATCAAATCCTTAATAGGACCTAATGTCGGAACCATGGCAATTATCAAAGCAGACGCATATGGCCATGGAGCAGTTCAGTGCGCGCGCACTGCTATCAAAGAGCAGGTAGACTATATAGGGGTGGGAATCATCCAGGAAGGAATTCAACTACGCGAAAACGGCATCACCTGCCCTATTCTTATTCTCGGAGGTATTTATCCAAATGAAATTGAAGATCTTATCAAGTACAACCTTTCAACAAGTCTTTCCAGCTCAGTTATTGCAAGTGCTATTTCAAAAAAAGCAGCGCAGGTGAATAAAAGTGTTGGCGTTCATATAAAAATTGATACTGGTATGGGACGGCTAGGGGTTCAACCCGAAGCTTTTTTAAGTCTACTTAATGGTGTCATAAGTTATAAAAACCTAAAAATAGAAGGGGTTTTCACCCATTTATCAAGCGCAGATGAAGAAGATCCCGAAACTACACACCATCAAATATCTATTTTTTCAAATGTATTAAAAAAATTACATACCACAAATTTTTATAAAATGACTAGCAAGAACGACCGGATCCTTTTTCATAGTGCTAATACAGCAGGGCTCTTGCGATTTTCTGAAGGAAGGTTTGATTTAGTTCGACCCGGCATCAGCCTGTTTGGTTCTTTCCCGTCCGCTACTACAGCTTCAGCATTTGATGTATTAGCAAAAGAAAACAAAATCACTCAACTGCGCCCTGTCATGAACTGGAAAACAAAAATCATCCAAATTCAAACATTACGCAAGGGGGTTCCCGTAAGCTATGGAGGTCGTTATGTAACCAAAAGTGAGGGCGCTCGTATTGCAACTATTCCCGTTGGGTACGCTGATGGATTAAGCCGGTGCCTTTCAAATAATATGGAACTTCTTGTAAAAGAAACACGAGTAAAACAAGTTGGAACAATCTGTATGGATATGTGCCTGATTGATATAACCAACCTTCCCGATGTAACAATGGGTGAAGAAGTTGTCATCTTTGGAGGTCAAGGAAAGGGTCACATCAAAGTAGAAGAATTAGCTACAAGAGCGGGCACAATTCCCTATGAAATTCTTTGTGGAATCGGCAAACGCGTTCCAAGAATCTATATTTCATAACCTCAAACCTATTATTTGTCTAGTGAAGGTAAATCCACCAGAGATTTTAAATTATTTTTTTTGCAGTAGTCCATAAGACCATCAATGATTTTCATAGTAATAGATGGATCTATATAATTAGCAGTCCCAATTTGAACCGCACTCGCCCCTGCTATAAGAAATTCTAAGGCATCCTCTACTGAGGAAATCCCTCCAATCCCTATAACGGGAATTTTTACAGCACGGGCGGTCGCGTGAACCATAGCTAGCGCTATAGGTTTAATAGCAGGGCCTGAAAGCCCTCCAGTTACATTTGCAAGCCATGGCTTCCCTGACTCAACATCAACTTTTAAGCCTACAAAAGTATTGATCAGAGACAAGGCATCTGCCCCGCCTTCCTCTGCGGCCAAAGCTAATTCAGTTATATCTGTTACATTGGGCGAAAGCTTTATGATTAAAAACTTATCAGTAACGTTTCGCACTGACTCTACAGCATGCTTAAGTGTTACCGGATCGGAACTCAACCGCGTTCCACCTTTGTCTACATTTGGGCAGGAAACATTCATCTCAAGTGCATCTATCCTACTGACCTCAGACAACGCACTAGCCAGTTCCACATATTCCTCTACCGTATCGCCAAAAAAATTAACTATCAGCCGGGTTTGAAATTTTCCCAATACTGGTATTTTTTCATTTATAAATCTATCTAAACCAATATTCTCAAGTCCTATCGCATTCAACATACCCGAAGCGGTTTCTATCATCCGAGGGAAACGATTACCCATTTTAGGTTTCATAGACAATCCTTTAGTACAAAACCCACCCAATTTATTTAGATCCACAAAAGTATCAAATTCGATTCCATACCCAAAAGTACCTGACGCCGCAATAACCGGATTGGCAAAATGCATAGGACCCAATCGTACCGATAAATCAATATTGCTATTTTTATTCATTTTCAACGTCTAATTTAACTAAAAAAAAACCGTAAAAACTATTGATATATATGGGGAAATCGTTGATCATGATAGTAATGGGATCTGCAGTCATCAGACATTTATATACTTTATTTAAGGATATCCTAACACCATGCTTTACCGTTGTCCTGATAAAACTAACCGTGGATAAGGTCACCCTTTAAATACTTTAAATCTAAAAAAACAGCCCATGCTTGAAATTCAAGAAGACAAAAGCATTAAAAAGTTAGATCAACAGACTCAAGAAATTAATGTCGGTTGGCAAAAATACAATAAACGACTAAACAACCTTTCGGATGATGCCGAATTTAAAACCGTATGGGACATTAAGAAAAGAGTAAGGACAAAAAACTCCAAGCTAGCTATTATTTCTGTTATAGGCATTATACTTATTGCTCTGATAGCTATTCAAAACAAACAGTATTTTAATTCACCTGTCTCTAGTATAAGCAAAAAAGTATCCGAAACTCCTAAGGATAAGTTCCCACTAAAACCTTCTCAAGGTAAAACGGAGTCCACGGATCTTCAAGCAACAACTATCAAAAATAAAAAAACCGTATCAGGTCAAATCATAAAATCGAGAGATGATAAAACCAATCGCTTAACAAAAAAACAATCTATTGCAGATCAATCTCTATTAGAAAAAAAATCAACATCAACTCAAAGAAAAGAATTTTTCATTCAAATAGGCGCGTTTTTTTTGAAGGGTAACGCGACAAAACTTGTAAAAAAACTAAAGTCTACAGGATCAAATGCAGAAATACACAATCGAAATGTTAAATCAACTCAACATCAAGTGACGACAGGAAACTACACCCAAAAAGATCTCGCCGCTTCAAGCTCTATCAAAATTAAAGCCCTCGGTTATAACCCAACCATTAAAAAAAATGGCCCCGCATACATCCTGGAGCTAGGACTATTTACAAAAAAGAAAGACGCGACCATCTTTGCCAAGAAATTAACAAATAATGGCCTCAACCCAAATCAAAAAATAGTTACAATAAATCAAAAGGTCTATATCGTTCGCACTAAAGGTATTGCAACAGAAAGCAAAGCACGACAAACAAGAAAAAATCTAATCAAACTTGGCTTTAAAAATAGCTTTATCCAATTCCCCTTAAATAAAACACCTTAGCCCCTTTACACTCAAAGAAATCCACCTCTAAAACTTAAGGCGATTATTATCGTCCACCACAAAAAGAAAGAACAACATAAGCTTTTATTATTTATATAATATTGGTAAAATCTGCTATCTGATTATTAATGACTGGCTTAGTGGGATCCTCTAGAGTCGACCTGC
>JGI24922J38493_100483_pt1 | contig 32903 bp, 27 predicted proteins | sample LinPFosplate10_FD_38493 | JGI IMG/M metagenome (IMG submission 38493)
TGCAGGTCGACTCTAGAGGATCCCACCGCGCTTCACCTTCGAGAAGTTCCCGGGCACCGAACCCCTGTTGACGACATCGATGAAGTCGGTCGGCGAGGCGATGGCGATCGGCCGCACCTTTGCCGAATCCCTGCAAAAGGGCCTGCGGTCCCTGGAAACCGGCCTCACCGGTCTCAACGAGATCGAGATCCCGGGGACCGGCAAGGATGCGGTGCGCGCCGCCCTGGCCCTGCCCAGCCCGGACCGGGTCCTGGTCATCGCCCAGGCCCTGCGCCAGGGCCTTTCCGTCGCCGAGGTCCAGGCGGCGTGCCACTACGACCCCTGGTTCCTCGATCAGATCAAGCACCTGATCGACGTCGAGGCCGAGGTGCGCTCGAGAGGCCTGCCGGACGACGGCCCCGGCCTGACCCGCCTCAAGGGGCTCGGCTTCTCGGACGCCCGTCTTGGGGAACTGACCGGCGACACCATCGAAAGCGTGGCGGCACGGCGCCGGGCGGCGGGCATTCGCCCGGTCTTCAAGCGGGTCGACACCTGTGCCGGCGAGTTCGCGTCGCAGACGTCCTACATGTATTCCGCCTACGAAGGCGACGGCCTGAACGCCCCCGAAAGCGAGGTCGAGGCGACGGACCGGCACAAGGTCGTCATCCTGGGCGGCGGTCCGAACCGGATCGGCCAGGGGATCGAATTCGACTATTGCTGCGTCCATGCCGCCTACGCCCTCAAGGAGGCCGGTTTCGAAGCGATCATGGTCAACTGCAACCCGGAGACCGTGTCGACCGATTATGACACCTCCGACCGCCTCTACTTCGAGCCCCTGACCGGTGAGGACGTGATCGAGGTGATCACCGCCGAACGGGCGGCCGGCACGTTGCTCGGCGTCATCGTCCAGTTCGGCGGCCAGACGCCGCTCAAGCTGGCGGCGGCCTTGGAGGCGGCCGATATTCCGATTCTCGGCACCTCGCCGGACGCCATCGACCTGGCCGAAGACCGGGAACGCTTCCAGGTCCTGCTCCAGGACCTCGGCCTGCGCCAACCGGCGAACGGCCTGGCGCGCTCCCTCGACGAGGCGGGCGCGGTCGCCGACGACGTCGGCTATCCCCTGGTCATCCGCCCTTCCTATGTCCTCGGCGGCCGGGCGATGGAGATCGTCCACGACCGCGACGCCCTGATGACCTACATGACCAATGCGGTCCAGGTATCGGGAAGCAGCCCGGTGCTCCTCGATTCGTATCTCCAAGACGCTATCGAGGTCGACGTCGACGCCCTCGCCGACGGCACCGACGTTTACATCGCCGGCATCATGCAGCACATCGAAGAGGCCGGCGTCCATTCCGGCGATTCGGCTTGTTCCCTGCCGCCCTATTCGCTGCCCGACGACATCGTCGCCGAACTGGCGAGCCAGGCGAAGACCTTGGCCCGCGCCCTCAAGGTGGTCGGTCTGATGAACGTCCAGTTCGCGGTCAAGGACAGCGACATCTACATCCTCGAGGTCAATCCGCGGGCCAGCCGCACGGTGCCCTTCGTCGCCAAGGCGACCGGCGTACCGATCGCCAAGCTGGCGGCCCGCATCATGGCCGGCGAACCCCTGGCCGCCTTCGCGCTTGGAGAAACGCCGGTGATGAATCACGTGGCGGTCAAGGAAGCGGTCTTCCCCTTCGCCCGCTTCCCCGGCGTCGACATCATTCTTGGGCCGGAGATGAAATCGACCGGCGAGGTGATGGGAATCGATTCCGATTTCAGCCGTGCTTTCGCCAAATCGCAGCTTGGCGCCGGTACCCGCCTGCCGACCGCCGGCATGGTCTTCATCTCGGTCAAGGACCGGGATAAGGAGGCCGCTTGTGCCCTCGCCGAGCGCCTATCCGGGATGGGCTTCAGCCTCATGGCGACGGGCGGCACGGCGCGTCATTTCACGGCCCAGGGCCTGACCGTCCAGCACATCAACAAGGTCCTCGAGGGGCGCCCCCATTGCGAGGATGCGATCGTCAACGGCGACGTGCAGATGGTGATCAACACCACCGAAGGGGCGCAGGCGATTGCCGACAGTTACAGCATCCGGCGTTCGGCCCTGACCAACAATGTCCCCCATTACACGACCATGGCCGGCGCCGCGGCCGCCGTCGACGCAATCGCGGCCCTGGTCGCCGGCAGCCTTGAAGTCACCCCCTTACAGACCTATTTATCCGGCTCGTTCTAGCCCTAGGAAACGTCAAACGACCGTGCAACAATACCGGCGCGGCCTTTGTGACAAAGGTCGCGAATGTTTTGTTGGCGGACGCGACGGGAGCTTACCCGATGGAAAAACTGCCGATGACGGCGGACGGATTGGTGACGATCGAGGAAGAGGCGAGGCGTCTCAAATCCGAGGAACGGCCGGCCGTTATCCGCGCCATTGCGGAAGCCCGCGAACACGGCGACCTGTCTGAAAACGCCGAGTATCATGCCGCCCGCGAACGCCAGGGGTTCATCGAGGGGCGCCTTGCCGAGCTTGAGGACATCATCAGCCGTGCCGAGGTCATCGACACCTCGAAAATGAGCGGCAAGGTGATCCGGTTCGGCGCCCAGGTCCAACTCGCCGACGAGGACACCGACGAAGAGACGACATACCAGATCGTCGGCTCCCACGAGGCCGATATCGCGTCCGGCCGCCTGTCGGTAACGTCGCCCCTGGCACGCGCCCTGATCGGCAAGACGATCGGCGATTCGGTCGAGGTGACGACGCCGCGCGGCTCCAAGGCCTACGAGATCATGAAGGTCAAATTCGGCTGAGGCCGGCCGAGTTGCCGGCAACCGGCCGGTATCGCCGCCCCGACTAATTAACCCAACTAGGCCGTCCCTTCCGCGTCGACGACGATGGGGACACCGGGTTCAGACTTCGAGACCCGGATGGAGAGAGCCGACTTTACGTGGCTGACGTTCGGCGCCGGCGTCAGCTTGGTGGTCAGAAACTCCTGATAAGCATCCCAGTTCTCGGCCACCACCTTGAGCAGGAAGTCGGTCTCCCCGGCCAGCATGTTGCACTCGCGCACCGCCGGCCAGCCGCGCACCATCTCCTCGAAGGCCTCGAGGTCGGTCTCCGCCTGGCTGGACAAGCCGACCTGTGCGAACACGGTGACATTGAAGCCGAGGGCTTTGGGCTCCAGTTCGGCCTGATAACCGCGGATGTATCCGGCCTTTTCCAGGGCGCGAACGCGACGCAAACAAGGCGGCGCCGAAATACCGGCGCGGCGGGCCAGTTCGACATTGGTGATTCGGCCATCGGCCTGCAGGTCATGCAGGATGCGGCGATCGATGCGGTCTAGTTTGACTCGCTGCATGAAATCCATCCCCGGGGCCCGGCGACGGCTTCGTTTCGTTCGGCCGCCCGGTCTGCCACGAAATTATATTACAATGTCCGGCCGACCAAGCCAAGGTGGCGCTGACGGGGCCTGAATATCACCTCCATGCCTCCGGCGGACCCGGCTTCTCCCGCCGGCCGGCCGTCGGCGAGGGCATCCTCGACGCTTGCGCCTGCCCTGACGGGCTCCTATTTTATGGCCACTTCGGCGCCAGAGTGATCGCCGCGACAGGAAAGGCTTCCTCGACATGACGACACGACACCACAGCAAGGTCCTCGTACTCGGTTCCGGGCCGGCCGGCTTCACGGCCGCCATCTATGCCGCCCGCGCCAACCTCAAACCGATCCTGGTCAAAGGCCTGCAACCGGGCGGCCAGATGACGATTACCACCGAGGTCGAGAACTTCCCGGGCTTCGCCGATCCGATCCAGGGCCCGTGGCTGATGGAGCAGATGCAGCAACAGGCCGAGAACGTCGGCACGGTGATGTTCGACGACACCATTGTCGAGGCCGACCTCGGCCATCGGCCGTTCACCCTGACCGGCGATTCGGGCGACGTTTATACCGGCGACTCCCTCATCATCGCGACCGGCGCCAGTGCCCGCTGGCTGGGTTTGGATAGCGAACAGAAATATATGGGCGCCGGGGTGTCCGCGTGCGCCACCTGTGACGGCTTCTTTTTTCGTGAACGCGAGGTGGTGGTCGTCGGCGGTGGCAACACGGCGGTCGAAGAAGCACTGTTCCTGACCAATTTCGCCAATCGGGTGACCTTGATCCATCGCCGCGACGAACTGCGCGCCGAAAAAATCATGCAGGAGCGCATGTTCGCCAACGAGAAGGTCGTGCCGATATGGAATTCGGTGATCGACGAGGTTCTCGGTGAAGACAATCCGCCTGGTGTCACCGGTGTCCGGGTGCGTGACGTCAATACGGACCAAACCAGCGAGCACGCCGTCGACGGTGTCTTTATCGCCATCGGCCACGACCCCAACACGGCCCTCTTCAAGGGACAGTTGCAGATGGACGACGAAGGATACCTGATCACGGCACCCGACAGCACGGCGACCAACATCACCGGGGTCTTTGCCGCCGGCGACGTTCAAGACAAGACGTACCGCCAGGCGGTGACGGCGGCGGGCACCGGTTGCATGAGCGCGCTGGAGGCGGAACACTTCCTGGCCGCCCAAGCGCCGACGGCGGAAGCGGCGGAGTAGAGGCCCCACACGAAAGTCCTTCGCTCAGTGTACTTTCGTGTGGAAGATAAATTCGGTCGAACCCGCCCTTGGGGCGGCCCGGCGGGCGGGTTCGTCATTGTTCAGTGTCCGATCCGGAGGATCGGATGCATCAAACGAAGTGGCAGGAAGGCGCAGGGCCGCCCCAAGCCTTCTTGCTTCCGCCTTCTCTGACCAAAAGAAAGTACAGCGAGCCGAAGGCGAGGGACTTTCTTTTGAGGTTTGATATGGACTGGGACAAGCTAAGGATTTTTCACGCCGTTGCCGAGGCTGGGAGCTTTACCCACGCCGGCGAGACCTTGAATCTCAGCCAATCGGCGGTCAGCCGCCAGATCAGCGCCCTTGAGGAAAGCCTCGGCGCGCCCCTCTTCCATCGCCATGCACGCGGTCTCATCCTGACCGAACAGGGCGAGATCATGGAGCGGACGGCGAGTGAGATGCTGGATCGGCTGTCGATGACCGTGGCCCAGATCAGCGACAGCAAGGATACGCCGCGCGGGCCGCTCCGGGTGACGACGACGGTCGCCTTTGGATCGGTCTGGCTGACGTCGCGGATGAAGCAATTCATTCAACTGTACCCCGAGATCGACATCACCCTATTCCTGGCCGATACCGAGATCGACCTGTCGATGCGTCAGGCCGATGTCGCCATTCGCATGGTACCGCCGCGCCAGCCCGACCTCATCCAACGCCACCTCATGACGCTGCGCTATCATATCTATGCGGCGCCGGATTATCTGGAGGAGCACGGCATCCCGAAACGGGCCGAGGATCTCGACGACCATCGCCTGATCATCTATGGCGAGGGAGCGCGGCCGCCGACAAGCAACCTCAACTGGCTGACGGAAGCCGGAATCAGCGGTGGCCGGCCGCGCCGTGCCGCCCTTAAGGTGAATAGCATCTATGGCATCTTTCGTGCCGTTCAGGCCGGAATCGGCATTGCCGCCCTACCCGACTACATGAGCCGCGAAGTTCGCAATCTGGTCGAGATCCTGCCGGAATTGCGAGGGCCGACGGTCGATGCCTATTTCGTCTATCCCGAAGAACTCCGACATTCGAAGCGAATCACCGTGTTTCGTGATTTTCTGGTCGGAAATATTGCCGAATCGGGACTTTGACGAAATATTTGGCGCCATCGCTCAAATGACCATCGTTGATCCATGAGCGTGACAAGTCATTGAAATAGTGTCATTAATTCGGCAAGCATTCATCTTTGAATAAATAGATGTGATCTAGCTTTACCGTCACCGGGGGAAGGAAAATTTAGCTATGCAATAAATGCATGGCTCAATTGTCAAAAATTTAGTGGCGCTTGATCATCAACGCACTATATAAGGTCAAGGTGATGTTGCGTTGCAGCATCGCCGCCTGTTTCAGAGTTCGGGCGCAATGCCCGAAAACAGGGTCCGCTCTTACCTCCCCCCATAGGTATGTACGGCGGATCCTACGTCTCCCAGACGTAAAACCTCCCTGTTAAACTCGCCGGTAACCAATTGGTTACCGGCGTTTTTTTCGGAATTAGGGTTTGGGGTAACGATTGGGGTAACGAATACACACAATTCTGTTAAACGGCGACTTGGACATGCACAACACGCTCTTCGCCATCGGACCGAATGATGCGGTGATCCAGGCTGTAGTCCCCTGAGCCATCAAGGGCGCGCTCACGGGCCTCTTCTGCCCGGTCTTGGTCGTCGGGGTGGATGGCGGCGAGATACGGTTCGAACGATACGGGCTGGTTGTCCGGCTTCAATCCGAGGATGCTAAATACTTCCGTCGACCACCAAAGCTAGTTGGTGATCAAGTCTCGATCCCAATAACCCAATTTGGCGATGCACTGGACTTCGACTAGTCTTGCCTCGCTCTCCTTCAGTGCTTCGTCGGCCTCCCTACGACGAGTTACGTCCCTGGCAATTCCCTCGACCCCGGCAAATTCTCCATTCTCGTCAAACCAGAAATGACTGCTGGTCGAGACCCACACTTCATAGCCACTCAGGCGGCCACCGTTGTCTTTGATCTGGCGTAGGAACTCGGCTCGACCAACCGGGTCGGCATAAAAGTCGGAAAGAGGGCGGCCCAAAAGATCTTGGTCAGTGTACCCGAACAGGTTTTTCGCAGAAGGCGAAGCAAAGACTATCCGCCCTTCCGCATCGGTGCGGTAACATGTGTCGCTGGTCAGGGCGAAGAAGCCGTCGTTATCTAACTCTAACGGCTGCGGGGCGGCCTCGGAGTTTCCATCCGCTTCGTCGGCCGACACTGCACCCGCAGGCGTGTATTCTGCCACATGGCCAATCTTCTTGCTGCGCCCTGTCTTCAAGGAACTTTTCCTCACGAAGCTGCTTCTACTCCGTGGATTAGACCCAATTCAATCTAGAGAGTAATCGGACGCAACGTGTACTGCCATACGTAGAATTCGAGAGTAATATCCGTGCCGAATGGGGGCGAGGATTAGTCCCTTGCGACCGCCCCCGACCCACCGTCGAGATCGGCGGCATGGCCGAGCAATCGTGCCGACGTTGAACCTGGCGCGGAATTCCAACCAACCGATTCAAATGCTGACTTGAATGTCCGCTTATGGCTACAAGCGGACTCTCAGGGGGTCTGGTGTGGATGTCCGCTTTGAGGCCGAAAGCGGACTCTCTTTCGACATGCTCGGTACGTCCGCTATTAGCCAGAATGAGATATTGCGAATTGGCAGGTGATGGGCGCCGATCTCAACACGGGCATCATAATTATCGTCGGCAGGGTTGTGTTCCCGCAAGGGATCGCAGCGCCCAACATCGGCCATCCTCGGTTATCAAGGCCTCGCATGGAATTAGTGTTACCGTTGATGGGAGTGGATGGGTGCATGTCCCAACATATCTACAGATGTGCGGATGGCTGAAAAATTCCGGCCCCGAAGGGCTGGCAAGATAATCAGGGAAGCGTCGGAGGTGGCTACTGAATGACCGCGTCAGCAGACGGTGGTACCGCGCCCGCCGTGCCGACGGAAATGGCGCCGGCGCCTCATCGCCGCATCCTCTTTTTCGCCGTCGTCGTGGGAGCCAACCTTCAGGCCCTGGACACGACTATGGCGACGGTCGCCCTGCCGCACATGCAGGGGGCCCTGTCGGCGACCCAGGACGAGATCACCTGGGTCCTAGCGTCGTATCTCATCGCCGTCGCCATCGTTATGCCGCTGGTCGGGACCCTGGCAGCCCGCCTGGGCCGTAAACGCCTTTTCCTCATCGCCATTGTCGGCTTCTGCATCGCCTCGATATTCTCCGGCTCCGCCGACAATCTGTTCGAGATTGTCGTCTACCGCTTCATGCAGGGGATATTCGCTTCGCCCCTGGTTCCGATTTCACAGTCCTTCGTCTTCGACGCCTTTCCGACCGAGCGGCGCGGCAGGGCCATGAGCTGGTGGTCGCTCGGCGTGATGATGGGAATCACGATCGGGCCGGTCCTCGGCGGCTACGTGACCGAATTTCACAGTTGGCGATGGGTGTTCTACATCAACATCCCCATCGGCATCCTGTCTTTTGCCCTCATCTTCATTTTTGCGCCGAAGCGCCGGTCCAGGCCCGCCACCGAGCCGTTCGGCTTGGTCGGGTTCCTGATCCTTGCCGTCGGCCTGGTGTCGATGCAGATCGTGCTCAGCCGCGGCGAGCGCATGGACTGGTTTTCGTCGTCGCAGATCATTGTCGCGGCGGCAATGACCGCAGCGTTCCTCTACGTCTACATCGTTCACACCGCGGTTTCGCCCCGCCCCTTCATTCCTCCCGTCGTCTTCAAGGACCGCAACTTCTCGATCGGCATGATGCTGATGCTCATGCTGGGCGCCCATTGGCTCGCCTTTATCGCCCTCACCTCTCCGTACCTGCAGACCCTGGCCGGCTACTCCGTGGTGACGGCGGGTCTGGTGCTGGCACCGCAAGGCTTGGCCTACGCTGTGGGTTCGTTCATTGCGGGGCGCCTGCTGGACCGCTTCCAGTCGGTTCCCATAATGATCCTGGGGATCATCGCCGTAGCGTGGGCGTATTGGCAGTTGTCGAATTTCACGCCAGCGTTCGACCGTTCGGCGTTCTACGTGATCATTATCGTCCATGGCCTCGGCCTCGGCCTCTATTTCGTCCCTCTGACTATTGCCACGTTCTCGACCCTGCCCCGGCAATACACCGACATCGGCACCGGGCTTTATTCGCTGATGCGCAATTTCGGCAGCAGTATCGGGGTCTCCTTGGCCGTCGCCTATGTCATCCGCATGACGCAGGCCAACCATGCGATTCTCAGCGAGCACGTGTCACCGTTCAACGAGGCACTTCGTCATCGCCCCTTGCCCGAGGCATGGAGCATGATCGACCCGTCCGGGTTGGCTGCCATCAACACAGAAGTGACGCGGCAGGCAGCCGCAATGGCCTATGGCGATGACTTCCGCTGGCTGGCGGTCGCCATCCTGGCCTTAATTCCACTCATCCTACTTGTGCGCCTGCCGCCGCGTCTCGGTCATCCGAAAAATGCCCTTTAATCCCCCATTTCCCGGATGACATCCAAATTCGTGGAAATCGTGCCACGGCCTCGTATCAAAGGTAACTCCGTTCTCTTTGCAGCCATCTGATGACATGATTTTGGTAATCGACCACAGCGTGGAAGGCCATTTGGTCGTTTCTCTTGCCATCCAGACACATCTCTCGTGTCGCAATCTCCTCGCCGTCGATTCCCTCGTCCCACGCCGGAACGGGCCTTCGTCGTAGTTCATCAATCAGGCTCAAGATATTCTGGAACAAGCTTCTTGGTATCGCGACCTCGGCCAATTGGCAGGTGCTGTACTGCTCGTGACTGATCATCTTCGCGCCGATCCTGACCGGCTCTTTCCGCAGTGCAGTTAGCGACCACTATGCCCATTGCTCATGTATCGCTTATGTCCGCTATTGGCTATTAGCGGACATTCCGTAGCATGGGTTTTAGTGTCCGCTCTTACCCCGAAAGCGGACATTCTATGGCTTGCCCAAATTTTCATTCTTCGTATCTGACCCGATGTCCGCTTTCGGGTGCAAAGCGGACGTAAATCAGGGTTTGGTCAAATGTCCGCTAATAGCCAGAAGCGGACATCCTCCCCGTTCAATTTTCGTTGAAAATGCATCGGAGAACTGGCGAATAAATGCGATTGATAACTGTCAATCGCCGGAGGCGTGGGGCAGTCTGGAGCTAACCCGCCTCCGAAGAAATTCCCTGTTCAGCAGGGAAAATACAGGGAAATCTTCCAAATTGGACTCGCTAAAACATAGGCTGAAGGCGGCTCTCTGCCTAAATTTCCTAAACACCTGAAAAGGGAATTTTCTGACCATATCACGGAAAAATTACCGTGGATCACGGAACTCAAACTCGTTTGTCGCGCAAGTTCGAGACAGGGGTCTGCATCGGCCAGAGTTAGAATTCGTGAAAACCACAAGGACAATTCTATTGCCCGTCAGGTCCGCGCCGGGTCCTCCACCGCTCGCGACGGTGCCCCCTCTGCAATCTCATCGTCGAGGCGCCGCAGCATGGTTCCGCCCTTCGAACCGCTCGCGTGCCAGATCGCCGAGGACCGCGCCGGTCACTTCGGTGCCGCCCGCGGCGCGCACCCGTTCCTCGGCCCGCGTCCGCACGAAGCGGCGGACGAACGACGGAATTCGATCCAGCCACGCCTCGGCCTCTTCCGTCCACGGCAGACCGACGCCGTTGTTACCGATCGGCTCGATGACGGCGCCGCCCTGGGGCTGATAGGCGCACAGGAAGTCCTCGCCCATCAGATTGCCGTCGCGGGCCAAGGGCCTGGCGCGGCAGCCGCCGCACAGTTTGGTGTACTCGCATTCGCCGCACCGCCCTTCCAACCGGGGCGCCCGCAGGTCCTGGAATTGAGGCGCCTGATGCCACAAGGTGACGACGTCGGTCTGGCGCAAGTCGCCGACCTCGGCCTCCATATAAGGGCAGGCGGTGACCCGGCCTTCGGGGGTCACCCGGAAATAACGGGTACCGGCGAGACAACCGCCGACCTCGTAGCCGTGCGCCGCGGTCACCGGCCAAGCCGGGTCCAGTTCCAAGGCCATGCGCTTGAAATGCGGGGCGCATTTGGCGCGGATGAAGATGCTGTCTTCTTCGTGCGCCGCCTCGGTAACCCGACGCAAGACCGCCTCGTAGGTCTCGGCCGAGATGCCGGTGAACGCTTCGCCCCGGCCGGTGCAGACCAGGAAGAACACGTTGAGGACGAAGGCGCCGGCATCCTTGGTGAAGGCGATCATGTCGTCCAGTTCGTGCGCGTTGTCCTCGGTGACCGAGAAATGGACCTGGAATCTGAGGTCATGGCGGCGGCACGCGTCGATCGCCCGCATGGCCTTCTCCCACGACCCGGGGAGGGCGCGGAAGGCGTCGTGATGCGCCGGGTCGAGGGAATCGATACTGATCCCGGCCCCCTGCAGGCCCGCCGCCTTCAACTCGATTACCCGTGCGTCATCCAACAAAGTGCCGTTGGTGCCGAGGACCGGCATCAGTCCGAGACCGGCGGCATGGACGATCAGGTCGTCGAGGTCCTTGCGCAGCGCCGGCTCGCCGCCGGTGAAAACGATCATGGTCTCGTCGCTGAGGCGGGCGATGTCGTCGAGGATGGTCTTTACCTCCTCGGTCGACAGTTCGTCGCCGGCGCCGGCGCGGCGGGTACCGGCATCGAGATAGCAATGGGCGCAGCGCAGATTGCACTTTCGGGTCAGGTTAAGCGCCACCAGGAACGGTGGTGGCACGTCCGCTGACGAGGCGGGCTCAGCCCTTGTCATCGGCATCGGATTCGCCTTCCGGCACTGGGCACATGGCTTTGCGGATCTCGGCGATTCCTTCTTCCGCCAGTTCCAGGGAGACTTCCGACATCGCCCGTTCGCGGGCCAGGTCCTCGACATCCGCCTTCACCGTTTCGCGGACCATCGCCGGCACCCGTTGGACGCGGGCCAAAGCAGCCGCCGTCCACGCCGGGCCCTCGACGTCGGCAAGGTCGAGGAAGGGCCTGACATGCTTGGCGGCGACCCGGGTTGCGTTATCGCGACGCGCCCGTTTGACGGCGCGAAGGCGGATGTTGTCGGCGATTGCCTCGTCGGCGACCGTCGCCATTAATTCATCTGCCGCCGGAGTCCAATCCAGATCGACGACCGTCTTCGCCGGCCCGTCCCCAAAGCCCGGCATCGCCTTGGTCATGATGTCGTCGACGAGGTCAGAGGTGATGTAGGTGTGGCCGATCTTGTGGGCTTGACGGACAACCATGCGCCGGGCCATGTCGCGGACGAAACTGGGGGCGCGGGAGATCTTCTGTTCCGCCTCGACGCTCCAGGCAATGGTCTCCTCGGCGATCACGTCGAGGGGCGGGACGTATTCACCCTGGGTGAGCCAGACATGGCACGGCGCGGCGCGCAGCAGGTTCTCCGCATTGCCGCCGATGTCCATCTCGTCGTCGGCGTGGACGCCACGCTTGCCGATGATCAGCAGGCTGGCGCCGACCGTCTCCAGATACTGCGCGATGGCGTGGAACGGCTTGCCGTCGAGAAGATGGCTGGTGATCTCGGCGCCGAGATCGGCGGCGACGGTCGCGGCGACGTCCAGGTGGGACTGGTAAATCTTGGCGATTCCATCGTCGATCAACTCCTCGTGCAGCTGTTCCTGCTCCTTGAAACGGAACACCTTGCCGGCTTCTTCCGACAGCACGCCGGCGATCTTGTTGAAGGCGACGTAATGATAGTAGGGGTCGTAGGCGGCCACCGCATGCACCGGGACACCCGTGCGGGCACCGATGTCGAGACCCGTCATCAGGGCGCCGTAGGACATCGCCGATCCGTCGATGCCGACGACGATGGGGCCGTCGCCGATGGCCCGGTTTGGATCGCGCACCACCAACGTGTCGATCGGCGAGCGGCGGACGACGCGCTCGCAGACCGTGCCGATGAGACTGCCGGGAACCGCACCGACCCCAAGAGCGCCGAGGGCCAGGACGTCGAAGTCGCCGCTGTTCGTCGCCTCGACCACCTTGGCGTAGTTCTTGCCCTCCGGGCTGAGGCGACGGAACTCGACCCCATGGCCCTGGCAGACGGTGGCGCCGGCATCGTGATAGCTGTCGCTGATGATATCGAGGCCGCGAGTGATCAGGTCGTCGTGGACATCGCGCTGGTAGGTCATTTCCTGCTCGTCGAGGTAGCGCTCCGGAAGGCCGCCTTCCATCATCTTGAAGCGCCGGTCGTGCAGCTGGGCGGCGTAGGCGTGGATGCCGGTGATGACGCCATCGGCGGACTTCGCCAGGCGCGCCGCCTCCTCCAGTGCCCGGTTGGCGTGATCGGAAGCATCGAGGGCGACCAGGATGCGCTTCAACGAAACCGGCGCTGGGCGCGCCGGCGCATCGACGCTCGGCCGATCGATGGGGGCAGGGACGGCGGGGGTCATCTTTGTCTTCCTTTCGATGGACGGGCGCGGCCGGACGGTCCGGCGTCGGCGACGACCGCCGTGTTCAGGCGCTCGATCGCCGTATCCCGGTTTCCGGCAGGTTTCATGATGTCGCGGTCGCTTCTGGCTCGTTCAGTTCCCCGAGTGCCGCGATGGCGACCTGCCATTCGCGCCGCCGGTCTTCTTCGCCGAGCACTTTCAGATAACGCCGCGATGCAGCCGCCGGGTCGACCCGGCGAAGGAGGCGGGCCGTCTCGCGGTGGTGGTATCCTTCAAAGGCGAAAGAGAAGTCGGTCAATCGGTCGACGGTCGACGGATCACCTTTGTCGGCCAGACCATCAGAGCCGGCCATGCCTTCAGAATCGGCAAGAGCCTCGGCGGCGGCGAGGCGCACGCTGGCGTCGCCGTCGGCCAACATGTCGCCCATGCGTTCCCTGTCCACCCGGCCAGCACGCGCCAACGCCCGTACCGCCTCCAGGCGCAGGAAGCTGTCCCCATCCGAGAGCGCCGCGATCAGGGCTTCGACGGCGCAGTCGCCGCCGGCATGGGCAAGGGCGCGGAGGGCCAACAGGCGCCGGTTCGCATCCCGGGTCTCGAGAATCGCCACCAAACCCGTGGTCACGGAATCCGGCAATGTCCCCAGGACCTCTGCCAATCGGACCAGGGAAACCAGGGCATTGATCGCCAATTCACTGTCGTCATCGCCGATCTTGGAGAACAACGCCGCGGCGACCTCGACACGCCCGACATCGCCCAGGACCTGCGCCGCAAAGCGCCGTGAGTCCACTGGCGCCGCGACCGTCGAGATCGGCGACAGCTTGCGTTTCTTCAGCTTGCGCTCCGTCAGGCCGAGAAACTCCAAATCCTTCGGCGACAGCTCGACCTTTTCACCGCCATCCTTCAATACCTTGAGCTCCAACGAATCGGCGCCCAGGATCGCCTCCAACGTCGAGACCGGCGGCGGCGCGGCGATCTCGGCCTCGGCACCGGGGTCGACGGGCGCCTCCGATGCCGGGACCGGCTCCTGCGCATCAGCGTCCGAGGGTTCAACAGATGACATCTCGGCGGACGGCGCCTCGTCGACGATCTCCGTCGCCAGGACGCCGAGCAGGGTGTCGGCCGCGTCGTTCGGCCAGGGCGCCGGGGCGGCGGCGAGGCCGGCCAAGCCGGCCAACGCCTGCAGGCGAACCTGGCGATCGCCATCCGACGCAGAGGCCGCCAACACGTCGAAAACTGTCTTGTCGCCCAGTTGGATCAGGCCCGCCAAGGCGGCCAGCCGGACCATCGCCGGGCGCGACGGGTCGAGGGCCTGAGCGCTCAATGTCTCGGCGGCCGCTTCGCCACCGAGGGCGGCGATGGCGGCTGCCGCCGTGGCGGCGCTTTTCGGCGCCTCGCCGCCCAGCATCGCCGTTGCCAAAGGCACGACCGTTTCGGCCGGCAACAGGCTCGGCTCCCGGGCGATGAGGTCGAGAACCGCTCGGCGGACCTCCTGGGATTCGTCAGCCAGGGCCGTCAGCAGCCGGTCCGAAGCAGCGGGACCGCAATGGCGGACCACCGCCGCCCGCATGGCCGGAGACGGATCATCGAATAAGGCAAGAAGCGCCGGCCGGGACGGGTCGCGAGACGCCAATGCCTGGACGGCTTCGATGCGGACATCGATCGACGAATCACTCAAGGCACCGACGACGGCGGCCTCGGCAGCCGGCGAGTCCACTCCGGCAAAGCAGACCACGACCCGGCGTCGCAATCGGGCGTCGGGGGTATCGAGCATCTCGATGGCGGCGTCGATCCCTGAATCTCCGAGCCTGACCAGAGCCCGTAGCCCGACATCGGTAAGGTCCTGGCCCATCTCATCGCCCATGGCGGCGACGATATCCCCCACCGCATCCTCAATGGCCAGTTCGCCCAGGGCCTCGATCGCCTTGACTTGCAGATCGACCCAATCGTCCCAGCCGCCGGCGTCCAAAGCGTCATCGTCCCAGGCAATTTCCTCGTCCCGGCCGCGAACGATCCGCCGCAGCCAGGGAATCAGGTCCGGCGACCGCATACGGCTCAGGGTCTCAAGGGCTGCCGTCTTGACGTCGCCGCAGGGATCCTCGATCAGGTTCTCAAGAAGGGACACGGCCGCCCGCCCGTCCCGCAGTCCCGCCAGCGCCGTTGCGGCGTCCGTGCGCACGTCCTCGTCCTCGTCTCGGAGGGCATCGATCAAAGGCTCGACGGCATCCGGCACCCCGAGGCGCCCGAGCGCCGTTGCCGCCGCGCACCGGTGGATATCAACCCCGTTCAACAGGATATCGCTCAAAGTCTTGAGGACGGCGGGTTCGATGGTCATGGGGGTCACTTTGCTGTCATTTTCCTAGGCGGACGACGGCATGATAGAAACCTGGCGCCGTGGCAGGATTGATCAGGATCAATTTTCTGGAAGAGGTCTAATCTTGCCGGGATCCGGGCGCCAGATCGACGATGGAGCGGCCGGCCGCTACAGCGATGCCGGCACCCGGTTGTCGGGCAAGTCCGACCGGCGCCGATCACCGTCACTGCTTTCCAGGTACGCGTGGGCGGCCAAGGCGGTTTCCCGGGCGACGCCGAGGCAGGCGGCAACCGACGGGCCGGCGAAATAGTTTCCGGTCAGAAATAAGCCGGGAACCCGAGTTCCGGCCGCCTTCAGGGCGGCGGCCCGTCCCCGGTGGCCCGGTTCGTACTGGGGAAGCCCGACCGTCCAGTGGCGCACCCGCGCCAGACGGGGCTCACCCGCGACACCGATCAGGTCGCGGAGTTCGGCGCCGACAAGGGCGATCAGGTCGGGCGCCGGCAATCGGGCCAGTTCCGGCGCCCGGGCACCGCCGACATAGGCGGTGACGGCGACGTGCCCGTCAGGCGCCCGGCCGGGGAACATGGTCGAACCGAACTGGGCGCCGAGGACATTGCGGCCCTCCGCCTCGGCGGTAAGGAAACCCAATCCGTCCAACGGATGGGCGACATCCTGGCGCCGAAAGCCGAGGAAGACGACCGCCAGGGAAGGCGTTCGGATGCGGGCGGCCGCCGCCGCGCCCGGCACATCGATGCCGGCGATCAATTGCGCCGTCACGTGGGCTTGGGTGGCGACGACGACGGACTTCGTCCGCAGGCACCCCTCGGCCCCCAGATGGATGTCGAAGCCGCCGGGACGGCTTGATATCCGCCGTACGGCGACGCCAGTCCTAATCTTGTCTCCGAGGCGCCGGGCCAGGCGCCGGGGCAGAGTCGCGATCCCGTCCTGCCACGAAAACAGGCGGCTTCCGGGCATCTTTCCGCCCTCGCGCCGTCGGTGCATCATGCCGAGGGTTACCGATCCGTACTTCTCTTCCAGCGCCACCAGTTTCGGGAAGATCGCCGAGACCGAGAGTTCCGCGGCGCGGCCGCCGTAGAGCCCGGCCACCAAGGGATCGATGACGCGCTCGGCGAACTCCCGGCCGAAGCGGCGCGCCGCAAATCCCATCACCGTCTCTTCCTCGCCGTCACTGCGATGGGGAAGGAAGAGATCGCCCATGATACGCAGCCGCGCCATCGGCGACAGGTAATCGGCGGACAGAAAGCCGAGAGCCCCCATGGGAATGGCGCTCAGCCCGCCGCCGTTTACGAGGTAGCGGTTTCGGACCCCGTCGCCGAGCTCCTGGCGCTGGTTATCCAGGCCAAGGTGGCGGGAAATCTCGAGGGCGGCGGGAATGTAGGCGTTCATGGTGCTCGGCCCATGTTCCATGAGGAATCCCGCATGCCGTTCAGAGACGGCGTTGCCGCCCGGCCGTGCCTGGCGTTCGAGAACCACCACCCGGTGCCCACGGCGCGTCAGGTCATCGGCGGCGACCAGACCCGAGATTCCAGCCCCGATGATCGCAACATCCACCGTCATCGTCCGGGCCCTCCCGAACCCGATCGTTCCCGGCCCGACGGCCCGCCCTGACGGCGGATGGCGCCGATCAGGCACAACGCCACGCCGGTAACGACAAGCATGGCGTGGAACGGCACGACCGAAAAGCCGCCGCGCCATGACAACATGACGTCCAGGGTCCCCAGGATTATCAAGATGACCCCGAACAGCCGGATGATGGCGCCCCGATTGCCGGTGTCCTGGTTTCCGGTGTCCGGAATTTCCGCATCCCGATTTCCGGTACCCTTGGCGTCGCCCTGGGACAGGTCTGCGAGCCCGCCGGTCATTGCGGCGGACTCGCGTTTCGAGCCGCCGCCCCGCGTCCCCACCAGACCAGCACGGCGCCGAGCAAAAGGGCGACGATAAGGGCGGCGATCAGCGGTTTCGAACCCGTCGCCGGTCGCAACAGAAGCCAATACCAGGTCGTCATGGCGTGACGCGAACCGGCCTCGCCGTTGGAGCCATCCCAGGCGAAGAAGGCGACCGGGATGAAGCGGCCTTCCTCGAACTGCAGATCCCGGTCGGCGGTATCCGTCATCCGTGGCCGGGTCATCACCACCCGCCAGGAGCCGTCGGCGTAGAGGCCCGTGGCGGTGAGCCCGATGGCGGCCGCATCGCGTTCCTGTTGATCGCCGATCCCCTTGGCGTCCAGGAGGGTGATCCGTTCCGCCGTGTCCGCCGTGCCGCCCGACCAGCGCCACAGGTTGACCGGCTTTGCCGCCCCGCCCATGAGGAAATAGGGTTTCTCCATGCCCGACGGGATACGGGGCGGCAGCTGGATGGCAACGGCGTCCTCGCCGAGTTCCTCGTCGGCGATGCTTTCGGCCTTGGCGTCGCCGGGGACGCTTTTCGTCCGGTCATCCCATTCCAAATGAATCGCGATCTTGTCGTCGGAATAGAGGGCTCGGACGCTGATGGTGTCGTTGGCGGGGGTGAAGAAACGATCCTTGCCGACAATCTGCGGCACCATGAGGAACGTCGACGGCCGGGCGCTGTCCCAGGCCGGATCGTCCGGCGCCGACGGAAGCGCGCCAGCGACCCGGGCGGCCTGGACGACCGTGTTCTCGGGCCGCACTACCTTTTCGGTCTTCGCCAGGGACGCCACATAGTTAGCGACGTGCCATCGTTCCTCGATGGACAGCTTCTTCTTGCTTTTGGGATCGGCGAAAGACGGCATCTGGGTGGTCGGGATCCCCGCCGATATGCGTGTGAAGATATCTTTCGGATCATTGCTGGCACGGAACGTCCAGGGCTTGGTCAGGTTGCGCGGCCAGGTGCGCTCACCATTGTCGTTCTTCAGCTTCTTGATCGCGTCGCCCTTGCCCGCCGCGCCGTGGCATTCCGAGCATCGGTCGTCGGCATGAAAGAGCGTCTTGCCGGCGACGATGCTTTCCGCCGACGACGGGACCTGGGTTCCATAATCGACTTGTTTTTCGGGTTTGCCCTCCAACTCGGCGAAGGTTTTGACGTAGGCGATGACGTCCCACATATCCTGGTCCGACAGCAGGTCGCTCCAGCCCGGCATGGCGGTGCCAGGCATGCCGTCGCGGACCATGCGGAACAGGTCCGCATCGTTCGCCAGATCGTCATCGAAAGCCGACGACTTGATCTTGTAAATGCCGAGGGTGAAATCGCGGGGCGGCGGGTTGAGCCGTTCGGCCGCCGGGCCGAGCCCGTCGCCCTCGTCGCCATGGCACTGCAGGCAGCGTTTGCCATAGATCGCCTCGCCTTTCTCCGCGTCGCCGTCGGCGGCGCGTGCCGGGGAGAGGGCCAATGTCACCATTCCAGCGACGACCAGCGACAGGGAGAAGACCCGCTTCAACAGTCCGCCGGCCATCATTCGTGCTCCCATGAACGCGGCTGGTGGCCGGTATAGTCGTAGAGGAACAGAATCACCTTCCAGATTTCGTCTTCCTTGAGGAAGTCCTGCCACACCGGCATCGACGAGATCCACGGCGCCGCCTCCTTGGGCAATCCCGGTCCGCCGGTTGCGATGCGCCAGAACAAATACGATTCCTGAAGCTGGGCGATGGTGCCGACGTCCTGGAAATTAAGCGGCGTCGGATTGAGCCCCGCGGCATACGGTCCGTTGCCGTCGAGCTTGTCGCCATGGCAGTACTGGCAATTCCGGATATAGACAGCGGCGCCCTCGTTCACCAACTCGCGGAACTGTTCCGGGTCTTCCTTCTCGACCTTGCGGAACGGGTTTTCCAGCTTCAAAAGATTGACCCGCTTGCCGTAAATCTTGGCCGTGCTCGGCGGCGCCGGGTGGATGGTCCGCAATTCCAGCGGGGCGTCGAAGCTGGGCTGCATCTGCATGTACGTCGCCGCCCCCGCCACCAGCGGCACGACGACGAAGACCGCGTTGCGCCAGCGGCGCTTCGTTGGGTCCTCGACCAGGGCCTTGATCGGCGCCACGAGTTCCCGCGTTTGGTCCTCGTCATAGGTGAAAACCATGAACACGCCGGCGGTGACGAAAAACATGTACATTGCCAGCAGGCTCGACGGGATCACCGCCTCAAGGACGACATCGAAAACGACGATGAAGCCGACATAGACTCCGGCCAGGACGAGGACAGCCTGCAATAGTCTGGGGATTTTCATCGCCGCCGCCTCATTTCAGACCGGCCAGGAAATCGAGCAGGATTTCGAGTTCCGCGACGTACATCTGCTCGCCCAGGTCGGCGGGCATCAGATCGGGCTCGTATCCCTTGGTGATGTCGGCGTTGGGGGTGAGCAACGCACGGCGAAGATAAGCGCGGTCGCGACGGGCGCCGACCTTGGACAGGTCCGGACCGACTTCGCCGCCCTCGCCGTCGATCACATGACAGGCGTCGCAGGTGAACTTGGCCATCAATTGGGCCGGATCCTCGATCGCCTCCCGTCCCTCCGCGTCCTCGTCTTCTTCCGGCACCGCGGTATCGGTCGGGATTGCCACCGTCACCTCGGCACCGCCGCTGTCCTGAAGGTAGGCAACGACCGCCGCCAGCTCGGCCGCGCCGAGGCCGATGCTGCCGGCGGAAGCGTCCGGCATCGGACTTTCGGTGTCGTTCGTGCCCTTCTTGCCAAAACCGGCGACGACGAAGGCGGACGGCTTGACCAGGGACTCATACAGATAGCCTTCGATATCCTCGGCTTCGCCGGCGTAGCGTTCGTCCGCCAAGCGCTTCGGCGCCACATCACCGAGGCTGCCGAGCATCGGCGCCCGGCCGAGTGAGTTGTGGCAGAGCGTGCATGTGCCCTTGCCGTTGAATATCCGCTCTCCGAGCCCGATGAACTGATCCATGGTCATTGAGCCGAGGTCGAGCTTTTCCTCAGTCGGCGGCGGCGCCGGCTCGATCTGCGGGATGCCGAAGTTCGAATAGGCGGCGAAGAAACCGATGGTCAGTAGGGTAAAGGCGACGACGGTGAGGAACTGGCGCATGGTCGCCTATTCCTTCCAGTACCCGGCCGGCAGCGTCTTCGAGGCGCTGACCTGGGCGATCCAGAAAACGAAAATCACCATCGCCATGAAAATGATGGCGGCGACGGAGACGACGTTCGCCGCATAGCCGAGCGTTGGCGTGAAGGCCTCCGGCGAGGCGTCGCGCATGATGTCGACCACATGCCAGTGTTGGCGAATGCCGGAGCGGATGTATCCCATCAGCCCCATCAGCCAGGTGAAGGCAACGGCAAGCAGGAACAGAGCGTACTGGGCCCGCGCCGGAATGCGTCCCCAGTGCAGGGGGCCGACTTCCTTGGCGCCCCGGTAGATGAAGGAATCGAGGGTGATGCTGACGACGATGACAAGCAGGGTGGTCAGCACCTGCGGGATCGACGCCGCGACCTTGTAGACGGTGTTGGTGAAGTAGCCGTGATAGATGCCGAGGAACATGATGTTGGCGATGCCGGCCGAGTAGAGAGCGACCTGGATGGCGTTGCCGGCGTTCACCCACGGGACGGTGGCGACTTTGTTGGCGCGCCGATAGAACATGAAGCTGACCGCCGTGAACATGATCATGATGTTCACCGCCGTGTTCTTCGCCGGCATGATTCCGAGTGGCCCGAGGATTCGGTGATGCGGGCCGCCGAGGGCCTTCAACTCCTCGTTCGTCAGCACCAGGGTGTGGGGCGTAAACCAGACCAGGAAAGCGCCGACGAGGACGATGGCGATGTACTTGATGTATTTCGTGTAACGCCGGGCGCCGTCGCTGCGTCCCATGCCGCACCACAGATAATAGTTGGCGGACAGGAACAAGGTGCCGATCAGGACGGCCTGGATGATGAACAACCAGGCGAAGATGCCGCCCATCAGGGTGATCCCCATCTGTTGGCTGTAGGCGTAGATCTCGGCCGCCAGGTAATAGCCGGCGAAAGGCAGCGGCAGGAGGGCGCAGATGGCGATGAAGTTGGCGTTGTAGCCCATCCAGTCGTAGTGGGCGCGCTCCTGGGGCCCCGTCGCGGTCAGGAACTTGAACGCCGCGTAGGCACCGACGATGGACCCGCCGTAGGCGATGTTGGCGACGAAGCGATGGATGTTGATCGGGTTCCACAGGAAGTTATGGATGGCCGCCCACTCGTTGCCGCCGAAGACACCGGCCGCATCGACCCCGGCCGGGCTCATCATGAAGGTCAGCCAGGCATTGGCGAGCAGCATCAGCGCCGTACCGACCGCGTTGAGGAGCAGGCCGAGGGACAGATGCACCCATTTGCGAAAGCCCCCCTGGAGCCAATGCCAGCCGTAGTAATAGATGTAGAGGGCGGCGCTCTCGGCGAAGAAGAGGAGCGCGTAATAGAACATGCTGCCGCGGAAGACGGTCGACAGATAGGTGAACAGATGCGGATAGAACAGGACCAGGGAAAAGACCAGGACCCCGCCCAGGATCGCGGTCAGGGAATAGGCGGTGATCGAGACCTTGATGAACTCATAGGCCATGTCGTCATAGCGCTTGTCGCGGGTCCGCATGCCGATCGCCTCGATGATGAAGACGAAGATCGGCACCGCCAGGACGAAGGCGGCGAACCAGAGATGGAGCTGGGCGAAGATCCACACCGCGACCCGGCTGTTGACGCCGGCGATGGTCGGATAGTCGGCGGCAGTCAGTGTCGGCGCCGGTCCATAGGAGCCGCCGGCCGCGGCCTGCGGTTCGGCGGCGACGGCGCCCGCCTGATCGAAACCCGAAAGCGTCAGCGCTGCCAGGGCGACGACGATCCCGACGACCGCCAGGATCGCCCGGCTGTTCATGGGACGAGGTGCGGACATGCGCGGTTCGCTCCCCCCATCCATCACGGTTCGAAAATCAGGTTCAGGCCCTGCATGTTCATGACCGTCATATCAAGAAGCAGGAAGGCGGCCGCGCAGACCACGAAGGCGCCGATGAAGGGCAGTGCATAGGCTTTGACATTCATCCGTGCCGCTCCCTTCGTCTACGCCTGCACGAACCACCAGAAGAACGCCACCACCAGGGCCAGCACGACCGTGAACAAGGCCGGGCCGGGCCACGAGGTCGAGGTGGGTTCCTGTTCGCTTTCGTGCTCGGACATTCCTAAACTCTAGATAGACCGGGCCGGTTGATCTGGATCAATGAACCCCGGCCCCGTCATTGGATAGGGTTGCGCCATGCCACCGCCCCGCAAACGCATCGCCGACGTCGTCATCTTCTTTGGCATGGCCGTCAACGCCGTGGTCATCGGGTTGATCCTCTATTTCTACGTTTTCTAAGTACCGCCGCCGGCGCTCCCCTTATCCCTGCTTGCCTTTGCACTTGCAGAGCCCGCGCAGGTGCTTGACCAGTCCGTCGACCTCGTCGGTGCTGAGGGTCTTGCCCCAGGGCGGCATCATCGGTGACTTGCTGACCGACGGGCCGCCATCCAGGATGACGTTCTTTAGGTCCGCGTCGGAGAGCTTGTTCATCTCCTGGGCATTGGTGAAATTGCGCGGACTGACGGGGAAGTCCTTGGTCACGTTCGGGCCGTCGCCCTTGCCGGTCAGGCCGTGGCATTGGGCGCAGTAGAACTTAAACACCTTTTCCACATCGGCGGCCGCGGCGGGCGCGACGGAGAACTGGGTGGCGAGGACCGCCAGCGCGGCGAGCGCGAATAGCTTTTTCATGATCGGTCTCCTCCCCTATTTCTTCTTCTTCGGTTTGAAACTGGCGACGTGACGGGAGATGTTCATCATGTCCTTGTCGCTCAGCAGGCCGACGAAGACGGGCATCATCTTGACCGGCTTGAAGACCTTGGGTTTCTGCATGTAGGCGAGGATCCAGTCCGGGTTCAGGCGGACGCCGGCATCGACCAGGGACGGTCCGCTGCGCCCACCGGTGATCTTCTTCTTGCGCCCGACGTATTGATGGCAGCCGCTGCACGGCATCTTCTTGGTGAAGATCAGGCGCCCCTTGGGGTTTTTCTTCGGCTTCACCTTGCCGGCGGCGACGTCGGATGACGTCAGGCTCATCAGGAATTCGGTGACCGACGCCGCATCGCCGGCGGCCAGTTTCGGGTGGTCGCCCGGGTTGGCGGTCGTCAGGTCGTTGAATTTCATCGGCCGGATCGGTTTCGGATCGGCGAGCCAGGCGGCCAGCCACGGCTTCTGGAACTTGGAGCCGGCGTACCAAAGTTCCGGTCCTTTCTTCGCCAACTGGTCGTCGATGGTCTTTTCCTTGGCCGGCCCGTCGGTGTAGTGGCAATCGGCGCACCCCTTGGCCGTGAAGACGCTTTTGCCGGCGGCCGGGTCGGCCGATCCGGGTGACGCCAATGCGGCCAATAATATCGCGCCCAAGGCCCCTGAAATAAATCGCTTCATCCGGTAATTTCCTTCCGTTCCGCTGTTCGCCGGGTTCAGGCGTCCGCCGCCGTTGCCGCTTCGTCTTCGGCCTTGCGCATCAGCCAAATTCCGAGAGCGCCAACGACCAGGAACGCCAGGACCGCGTACAGGTAGACGCTGATCGGCGTCGGTGCTTCGAGAAACACGTAGTGCCAGGTGCTGAGGCTCATGATCAGCCCGTGCTCGCCGTTGGATCCGTCCCAGGCGTTGATCGACATCGGCGTGAAGACGCCTTTCTTGAACTGCACGTCGTTCTTGTCGCCGGTGTTCAGTGGTCGTTTCATGACCACGGTCCAGCGCCCTTGGTCCCAAGTCGCCTTGCCGGTGATATGCTGTTTGTCCTCGGCTTGTACCTTGATCGGCTGTTTCCAACCGCGGGCGTTACCTTCCTCCGTCCCTCGTTCGCCGGCCGCGTCCATATCCGCCTTCCAGACCAGCAAGTGCACCTGGTCGGACGAACTGCCGCGATAGAAATGTGGCTTCTTGGTCCCCTGGGGAGGTTTGACCGGAAACTGCAAGGCAATGGAATCGCGATAGGTTTCGAGCGCCCGCGGCACCATGTCATTGGCTTCGACATAGGAATTGAAGCCGCCCACCTTGGAGATTTCGGTCGGATCGAAGGCCTGGGACTGATCATGCGCGACGTCCTTGAACGGATCGTCCCAGGTCAGCCGGAAGGCAATATCGGTCTCGTTGAACAACGCCTGCACGGTGACCATCTCGATGCTCGGGTTCTGCCAACGCGGCGGCGCCACGACTTGACCGGCGAGGCGCACGTCCATGGGCGCGGCCGAATCCCACGCCGCATCGCCGGGGGTCTCCGGCAACTCGCCCGCGACCGGTTTGGCCTGCAAGGCCAGATGGCTGGTCAGTTGGTGTTGCAGGGATTTGATGTAGTTGGCGAGATTCCAGCGGTCCTCTTCGTTCAGGGTCTTGACGAAGGACGGCATGGGCGTGCCGCTGATCCCCGACGTGAAGCGCATGTAAATGTCTTCGACCTCGGACCCGGCCTTGATCTTCCAGGGGTGGGTGACGTTGCGGATGCGGATCGGGAAGCCCCAGTCGTCCTTGCGGAATTCCTTGTTGCCGTCGCCGCGGCCGGTCTTGCCATGGCAACTCCAGCACTTGGCTTTTTCGAAAACCGCCTTGCCCTTGGCGATGGTCTCGGCGTTGTGGGGCGCCGGATTGGCCGGCAGGGGAATGACCTTGCCGGTCTTTACCGGGTCCAATTCCGGATCGTCGAATTCCTGGGCGAAGGTCTTGATATAGGCGATGACCTGCCAGCGCTCGTCCTCGCTGAGGCCGTTCTTGATCAAGTCACTATCGAAGGCCTGCATGCCGGTGCCCGGCAATCCCCGGCTGACGGTCCGAAACAAATCTTCGTCGGTGGGGAGTTCGCCGCTTTGCGTGGTCCGGAACTTGAAGGTGCCGAGGGTGAAGTCGCGCGGCCTGGGATCGAGAAATTTGGCCGCCGGCCCCTCGCCATCGCCCAACAAGCCATGGCAGAAACTGCAGCGCCGGAAATAAGTGGCGCGGCCCTTTTCCAGCAGGTCATCGGAAACCGCCGGCATGGGCTGGCTCGGCTTGTCGGCGGCGAGGACCGCCGTCGAGGCACCGACCATCGCCAGCCACGAGACGGCCGCGGTCAATATCCTGCGCGCGATCGGCATCAGTGGCCCTCCGGGATGCGCGGCGTCTTCTGGGCCAGGTCATATTCGGCGAGGATGATCTTCCAACGCTGCTCTTCGGTGAGGCTGAGCTTCCACTCCGGCATCGCCGAGTCCCAAGGCGTCGCCTCGGTCGGCAGTCCCGGCCCGCCGTTGGTGACCCGCCAGAAGGTGTAGCCCTCGACGATGGTCTCGATGGTGCCGTTGTCGGTGAAGTTGATCGGCCGCAACTTGAAGCCGTCGGCCATCGGACCGTCGCCAGCGACGCTGTCGCCGTGGCAGGCCCGGCAGTTCATGGCGTACATGGCGCGGCCCTCGAACAGGTTCTTTTCCAGGAGCGCCGCCTTCGCCGTCTGCCGATCGACGGTGCCGGAGTCCAACTGCCCGAGGAGCTTCGTCATCGGCCCATCGGGGAAGAACGCGAGCATATGCTCAGGGTCGGTTTCCTCCATCCAATGCTCGATGTCCTCTTGTACCTGCGGAATGAACTCGACGTCGTTGGCCTTCGCCTGTTCGACGAAAGCATCGATATCAGCATCGGTCGGATCGGCGATCGGGTTTTTCTTCGCCTCGAAGCTTTTCGGGAAGTTCGAAGACGGGTGCTGGATGCGCAGCGCCGACGGCACCTCGATCTTCGGCGCCGTGATCTCGTAGACCTGCCAGCCGGCCAGGGCCGGCACCGCCAACAGGACCAGGAGGCGAGGAATTTTGCCATATTCGCCGCGCAGGAATTTCTTCACCGGCCGCAGGAAATCGCTCAGTCCTTCTTCGGAGAAGGTCACGTAGAGGAACAACGCGACGATCGTCAGCACCATGTAGAAGAACATCAAGGTGCCGGGAACAGGCAGCGGGAAGGGCAGCGTCGTGACCTCCCGCGAAACCGCGGGAATGCCCCATTTGACCAAGGCATAGACGACCGCCAGGGTGAGGACGACAGACAGGAAACCGCCGATTTTCAATTTTTTCATGACCGGTTCCCGCCTATTGCTCGGTCTTCGGTTTCTGCAGCATCAGGAAGGACAGGATGTCCTGGTAGTCCTTGACCGTCATCGCCTCGGACAGATCGTCGGGCATGATGCTCTTGGTATCGTCAATCTTGATCTCCTTGATGTCGGCCTTGGCGATGGTGATCACGTCGCCGGTGGCAGTGGTGATGTCGACCTCGCCGGACTCGTCGCGGGTCTTCAGGCCGATGGTCTGGCGGCCTTCATTGTTGATGACGACGTAGGTCTCGAATCCTTTGGTCAGGGATTTCGTCGGCTGCAGGATCGCCTCCGAGATGAACTTCAATCCCTTGGCGCTGATGCCCGACAGGTCGGGGCCGACTTCGCCGCCCTCGCCGTTCAAGGTATGGCATTCCGAGCAGTTGTCCTCGTAAACGACCTCGCCGAGGCCCGGGTCACCGCCTCCGGCCTCGGCCGCAGCGGCAATCTTGGCGTAGAAACTTTGCGTCTTTTCGCTTGGGCTGGTGTCGATGGCCTCCATCTCCAGGTCGCCGCCGAGGGACAACAGGTAAGCGACCACCGCCTTGATTTCCTTCAGGCTCAATGAGATCGGCGGCGCGTAGACGACGGCCATCTCGTTCTTGTAGCCGGTGACCACGTACGCGCCGGGACTGGCCAGGCTCTCGACGAGGTAGTCGATGGCGGTGAACTCGGTGCCTTCTTTCTCCGCCCGCTCCTTGGCCCGCTCGACAGCCCGGGCCCCCATCGCCAGCGCGAACTTGTCGCCGAACTGACCGTGGTTGGGGCCGCGCACGGCGCTGCCCTGGCCGCCGACGCTGTGGCAGGTAAAGCACCGGCCTTTGCCCCAATAGATCGCCTCGCCGCCTTCCGGACTGACATCGACGGCGGCGCTTGACGTCCGACCGCCGCCGGTCAGTTCGGTGATCGAATAGCCGATCCACTGGTAGACCCCGAGCACGACGAGCAGGAAGACGAAGACCCGGGCCATGGTCGACTGCATGCCCTCAGTTCCCCTTCTTGGTCGTCGCGATACCGCCGAGCCAGAACATGAAGGCGCAGCCGATCATGAACAGCAATACGGCGGCGCCGACCTGCTGGGTCATGACGAAGTTGCTCGGCGTGTAGGCCCATTCCGAGGTGTCGCGCATGACCCCGAAGATGTGCCAGTCGCCCCGCAGCCCGGAGCGGATAAAGCCCATCAGGCCCATGTTCATGGTGATGACGAAGGTCAGCAGCAAAAGGGCGTACTGGGAGCGCACTGTCATCTTGCCCCATTTGAGCTCACCCAGGGACTTCGCCCGCTTGAACAGGAAAGCGTCGATGACGGTGACCAGGACGAGGCAGCTGATCAGCTGCAGGAACTGCGCGACGGCGACATTGCGCAACACCGGCGACGCCTTCTCCATGACGACGAAACCCCAGACTCCGAGGAATATGGTGACGTTGAATGCGGTGACGCCCAGATACAGCCCTTGCCCCAACTTGCCACGGTCGATCAGTGCCAGGATGATGGCGGCGGCGCCGACGGCGCACTCGAAAACCAGCACATATCCGATCATGCGGATGAATTCGGCCCGGTCGGCGGGCAGGTCGAGTTCCGCCGGATCCATGGTCAACAAAGTCACCGCGTACTGCGCCACCAACGCGATCGCGGCCGTTCCGATGATTACGATCGTGAGCCGTGCCCCCGTGCCCTGGTCGCGAATAGAGACCGCGTCCAGCATGTTGCCGCGGCGGTAGAGCAGGAAGCTGAAGAAGGTGGCGAGGATGATCAGATTGACGACCGCGTTCTTGGCCGGCATCAGGCCCAGGAACTTGAGCAACGGATGGTACTGACTACCGCCCATTTCGCCGACTTCCTGGCCGCTGAGGGGCAGATTGTGCGGCGTCAGCCAGATGGCGAAGGAAACGATAAGGGCAAGGAGAATGTATTTGATGAACTTGTAATAGCGCTCGGCGCCCGGGATCCGGGTCATGCCGCTCCATAGGTAATAGTTGGAAATGACGAACAGCGATCCCACCAGCATGGCCTGGATGATGAAGGTCCAGGAGAAGTCGCCACCCATCATGTTGTTGCCCATGACGGCGCTGGTCGAATAGACCTCGCGCCCCAGGTAGTAACCGGCGAAGGGCAAGGGGATGAGGGCGGCAATGGCGACGAAGTTGGCGATATATCCCATCCAATCGTAGTGGGCCTTTTCCTCGGGCGTCTTGGCGCCGATGAATTTGACGGCCGCGTAGGAACCGGCGACCAGGCCGCCGAACGCCAAATTGCCGAGCATGCGGTGGATGGCGATGGGGGTGGCGAGGACGTTCTCGAAGGCGTTCCAGACTGTACCGACGAAGACGCCGTCGCTGTCGACGCCGGTCGGGCTCATCATGAAGCCGGCCCAACTGTTGGCGAGCATCATGATGGCGGTGCCGCAGACGTTGAGCATGATGCCGATGAAGATGTGCGACGATTTCAGGTCGCGGATGATCCAGAACCCGATGGCTGTCGGCAGGATGTAGAGAAGCAGAATGAACCAGCGCGTATCGACCCGCATCTCGGGTCCGACGAAGCCGAGGGCGAAGGCCAGACCAAACGCCCCGATGATCAGGCCGAGGCCCTTGAAAAGCCATTGCAGGTGGGCGGCGAACGGTGTGTCGCCCTGCAACCAGTGCCAGCCGTAGTAGTAGAGATAGAGGGCAAACGTCTCGCCGAAGAACAGCAGCGCGTACATGAACATGATATCTTTGAAGATACCGGCCATGTAGCCCATGAACGTCGGATAGAGCGTGAACAGGGCGAAGGCGAGGAGACCACCCAGCGCCGCCGTCGTCGCATAGGCGACACTGAGGAGACTGGTGAACTCATAGGCAAGACTATCGAACCGCGGGTTCTTGTTGCGCCAGCCGACGACCTCGATGATCACCGCGAACAACGGCACGCCGAGGACGAAGGCCCCGAAGAACAAGTGCATCTGGGCCAGGAACCAGATGAGGCGGCGCGAATCGAGGCCGAGAAACTGCCGATAGACGTTCTCTTCCTGCGCCAGCGCCGGGGTCGCGGCGAAAGCCAATGTAAGGACGGCCAGGACCACCAGCCCGAATCGGCCGCGCCGCGCCGCTGCCCGCATCCGGTCGTCGTCGCCGTTGATCTGTCTCTGTGCCATCATCCGTTACCGGGTCCTGGTTGGCCGTCGACCGATGTGATTACTTGGCGGTGAAGGCGAAATTGGCTTCGACCGCGCCCTTGGCACCGACCGTGATCTTGGCCTTCTTGACGCCGAAGGTCGGGTGCCAGGCCTTCAACGTGTATTTCCCTGGCGGTAGGTTATCGATGGAGAACGATCCGTCGTCGCCGACCACCACCGCGTAGGGATGGGCCGGAGCCAGGATGTAGCCGAACATGAAGTTGTGGGCCTCGCAGTTGATGCCGATGTAGGAGGATCGCCGGGGCTTGATCTTGTCTTTGATGTCGCCGGGGTCCGGCTGGCCGAAGTTGAACAGGGTCTTTTTGACGACGCGGCCCTTCTCGACACCGATCAGTTCGCGGGCGTTGATGTTGTGGAGGACGCCGGCGTCGCTGTTGCGGATGATGATGGGTCCGGGCCTGACCACCTGGGCCCAAGGCCGAAAGCGACATCCTTTCTGATTGACGAGATAGGTGCCGAATTCGGGTTTCGGCCATTTCTTTCCGCTTTTGATCTTGGCGATGAAGACGAAGACGCCGCGAAGTGCTCCGTCCTTGACGTCGACCCAGGCGACCTCGCGCTCACCTTCGCCGCAGACATCGACGTTCTTGGTGATCTTGATCTTCTCGATGGCGTCGGAGGGCACCGCACCCTCGAAACTCACCTTGCCGGAGACCGAGCCGCCATCAGTGACGTCGGCCTCCGTGTACTTGGCCCGTTTCGCCGCGTCCGCGGGCATCGCCAGGGCGGCCGACACCAAGGCGCCCAGCATCAGGGACGTGAATGGCGTACTGGATTTCATGGGTAAGTCCTTCCGTTATCCCGATTGGTCCTGGCGATCGTTCGAAAGCCGTAAAATTGACCTATTCAAAATCAAATAAACCTCGCTCCGGACGTTATTGCAGGCCCGGCCGAACGCGACAGTTCGAACACGGGCCCGCAAAAGTTCAGATGATGTCCCGCGGCGCGAACGACATCGACCGGAAGGATTTCTTGTAGGGCGATTCGCCGATCTTCTTCACCTTGGCGACTCCCATCTTGTAGTTGTAGTTCCCACTGATCCAATCGACGATACGGCCCTCAAGGGCATTTGCCGGTTGCGACGTATGCAGGAAGTCCATGTAGAGGAGGCCCTTCTTGATGTGGCGCGTGACCATGGCGACGCCGGTGACGGCGGCCCGCGATAGTTCCACGTTGCCGGCCTTCATCTGGCCACTGAAGGAATAATCGCTGCCCTCGACGCCGAGGGTTGTCTCCTTCAGGCTCGGCACCCGGTCGGAGTAGACCATCAGCATGTCGCCGCTCTCGATGCCGCGTGCTTTGGCGTCATCGGGATGCATTTCGACATAGTTATCGGGCCATCGCTGGACGACGTAAGGTCGGCGCCGGTCATCGAAGCCTGATTGCCAGCGTTCATTGGTCCGCCCTGACGTGCACCACAGTTCGTCACCGGTCGGCTTCATCCATTCCCAGTAGTCCGAAAACAGGGACCAGGGAGACTTCTGGATGTTGCAGCGTCCGGTCTGACTGTTGAAATGGGTCAGTTTCTTGTTGAAGACGTTGCCGCCTCGCGGCCCGGTTCCCTTCAGCTTGAGGGTCGTGTCGTGAAGGCGCTTGCTGCCGACCAGGGAGCCGTCGTCGCGCATGAAGACCGGCCCCTGAATGCCGTTGGTGCCGAACTCGTTCAGCTTCTGATGCAGGGTCTTGCCTTCGCGATGGGCGGCGACCTTGATCATGTGGAAGTCCTTGCGGCTGCCGCGCGAGAAGCGCGACGACTCCTCGGCGACGTCGTTGGAGGTCTTCCAGTTGAAGCCGTCGAAGCCCATGCGCTTCGCCAATTCGGCGATGATCCACCAGTCCGGCTTCGCCTCGCCGGGCGGATCGTAGAACCGGTTGTAGAGCCTGAGGCGGCGTTCGCCATTGGCCCGCATGAAAGTTTCCTCGCCCCAGGTCGCCGCCGGGAAGACGATGTCGGCGTATCGGTTGCCGATCGGATCGACCAGGTAGATGTCCTGGTTGATGACCACCATGCCACCGGAATCAGCTCGCTTTTTCAGGGTGTCGATGATGTCCTGCTTGTCGTAGGACCGCACCTGATGGGGGTTGGCGACGGTCAGTTCTTCGAACTTCCGGGCCAGTTGTTGCGAGCCGCACATGGATTGAATCCACGTCGTACCGATGACATGGGCGAAGCGCGTGTGCCCCGACAGTAGCCAGGTGTCCGTATCCAGTGCCCGGCGACGCCGACCCGGCACCTTCATCGGCGACTTATTGCGCGGATACTTGCCGCCGCGCTGGCCGCCGCGCTGGTGGCCGCCGGCCCGGCCGACGACCTGGCCCGGCCTGCCGCCGGCGCCGACGGTGATGGCAAGGGCACTGATCGCCTGGGTGTTGCCGGTGTTGTTGGACCAATAGAAGCCCTTCTCGATCATGATCGAGGTCTTCGGCCGCTTGCGGCCCGTGGGCTTGGCCATCCACTCGGCCGCGGTGCGGATCTTCGCGATGTCGATGCCGGCTACCTTGGCCGCGTTCTCGGGCTTGAACTCGTCCTGGGCGAGGAGCCATTTCTTCCAATCATCGAAGCCCTTGGTCTGGAACTTGCCCCACGTCGTGCGCCATTGCCACGGGGTGTTGCGGGTGCCCTGGCCAAAGCCCGAACTGGAGCCCCACTTGTTGTTGACCCACTTCTTGATCCAGGCGGCGTCCTGCCAACCGTTCTCGACGATGATCCGGGCGATGGCGTTGACGACCAACAGGTCGGTGCCGATATTGATGTCGAGCCAGAGCCCGCCGTTCTTTTCGGCATAGGCGACGCCGGCGGTGCGGCGCGGCACCATCATGATGCACTTCTGGCCGTTCTGGATGCCCTTCATGATCCATTGGGTCCACAAGATGGTCTTGGTCTCGTATGGATCGGTGCCGCAGATCAACAAGGTTTCGGCATTCATCCAATCTTCGTAGGCGGGTCCGAAGTTATCGAAGCCGGCGTCCCGAAATCCGGGCGTCGAGGAGACGTCGGACGGCGTATCGTGGAAGGTGAAGTTGGCCGTGTTGACGTGGCGAAGGGCGTACTTGGTGATGGCGTAGGTGTTTTCGATGAACTGGTAGGAATAGGTCTTGACGCCATAGGCGTTGGCGCCGTGCTTCGTCCGCACGTAGTTCCCGACTTCCGCCGCCACGTCGAGGGCGAAATCCCACGGGACCGGCTGCAGGATGCCGTAGATGCGCATCATCGGTGATTTCAGGCGGTCGCGGGTCGGCGTTTGCGGGTTGTAGCATTTCTGCGCGATGCAGCCGCCACGCAGGCTGGAATCACCGTTCGTGTTGACGAACTTGGTGTCCTTGTCGGGGATGATGACAAGTGGGATCCCCGGGTACCGAGCTCGA
>JGI24922J38493_100728_pt1 | contig 32199 bp, 28 predicted proteins | sample LinPFosplate10_FD_38493 | JGI IMG/M metagenome (IMG submission 38493)
TCGAGCTCGGTACCCGGGGATCCCACAGGTATAAATAAAATGAGGAGTACAGGATAGTTAGCTCCCGTACTCCTCAATATTCACTGGCCCGGAGGCCTGCATAATGTCTATTTTTTGAACTTGGCGGCGATCCAGCGGAACATTTTCTTTTCCTTTTCCCAAAAAAACGAGAACTGGCCGAGCAGAAACCCGTACAACAGCAACAGGCTCTGGTAAGTCGGGAAAATGAACAGAATGTAAGTGATTGTTTTGAGCCACATCGGCGTCGCATCGTCATACCCGAGGAGGTTAAACAGCCCTTTGCGGAGCCAAACTACCGACGAGCCCGACAAACTGAACACCGCGAGTACCAATAAAACCTGCCTGGTTGTTTCCAATCCCCATTTTTCCTGCATTTTGCCCAACCAGGGCTGCGCATTCTTTTCTCCGCTTTGCATATATGTTATTGTATTGACTGCTACTGGAATTCCTGCAAAGTAACAACGCGAATCTCAAAAATCCTTGATTTTAATGAAGGTTTAATGGCCGGGTTCGTGAAAGGCGGTGCGTTTGGGACAGGCAAAGCAGCGGTTCATCGGTTGCATCAAAACGACGTCCCCACACCCGGGTCGGAAAAACGTTTGTCTTTGATGAAATCGTCGTCATTCAATGTTTTCAGGAATGCGACGATGGATTGTTTTTCGGCACTTGTCAGGCTGATTCCGCGTTTTTGGCCAGCTACATTCAGCAGCGGATCGAGGGTGGGCGACACGTGGATGCTGTCCTTGTTGCCCGGCCGGTCGTTGGCATAATGGTCGAGGACCTGTTCCAGGTTTGTGAACCGGCCGTCGTGCATGTAGGGTGCGGTAAGGCCGATATTGCGGAGGCTGGGCACCTTGAATTTCAGCCGGTCGTTTTCGTTCAAAGTGATGTCGTACCTGCCCTGATCGTTGATCCGGTTGGGCCTCAAGCCGTTGTTCCGGAACTTTTGATCGGTAAAAAGCTCTCCGGCATGGCAGGAGGCGCATTTTTGTTTGAAAATGGTTAAGCCGTTCTGTTCCAGGGAAGTTAATGCCGAAGCGTCGCCGCGCACATAGTAATCGTAGCGCGATGTAGCCGACACCATCGTCATCATAAACTGCGACAATGCAAGCATCATCCGGTCGGCTGTGATGCTATCGCTTCCGAACGCCGCTTTGAACATTTTGGGGTAATCTACCTGCTTGGCGGCACCAGCAACCGGGGTTTTCCTCAATTTTTCGATCACGTTGGAAACCCGCTCATCCATTTCGACCTTGTTTTGAATGGGCACCGGCGGCACCAGGTCCATGTCATGCACGCCGCCGTCCCAGAAAAACGAGGTGCTCCAAGCCATATTTTGGACCGACGGGGCGTTGCGTGTACCGATCAGGTCGTCCACGCCGTGGCTCAGGTCGTGGCCGTGATGCGTAAATGCCGCCTGCTGCTGATGGCACGTGCCGCAGCCGATATTGTCGGTTCTGGAAAGTATGCCGTCGTAAAAAAGGAACTTGCCGAGTTCGACACCCTCGACGGTCAATGGATTTTTGGACAAATCATAAACCGGGTCAGGGAAATACGACGGCTTCGTCCATTGCAAGGGCGTGGGCGTTTTGGCGGGCGGGGCCACCGGCTCGGGGTTGTCGGGCTTCCTGCCGCAGGAAACTACCGCCATCACGATCAATATGCCTGCAATTTTCTTCATCATCGTTCGCGGACGTGATTTCAGTTGATTTTTATTTCCTTGACACTAAACATGCCTGCATAGTTGTCGGCGACATTTTTTGAAAACGGTGTGAACATCACGCCGGGGTTCTCCTTAATGCTCAGCTGCGTCGGACCGTCGAATATTTTCAGGATATTGGCCTGAATAAGTACATTGGATACGATGCTCGTAGTGACGATGGCTTTCTGACCGGGGAAATTCAGTTTCACGGTTTTAATGTTATTGAGCGTTGGCGCCGTTAAGCCGCCGAAGCCTCCTATATGGTAGAAGTATTTCCCGTTGGCGGTCGTCGACGAATCGGACGAGCCTTCCATTTTCAGGAAAATGTAGCCTGGGTTCCAGTCCCAATACATGGCCTCTTCGTTGGTAGGGCCGCTATCCTTGTCGAGAATGCCTTTGCGTCCGGGCTGCGAGGGGTCCATGACACTCCGCAGGCTGTCCACGCCGATGGTGAATTCCACGCCGGTATACTCGCCGGTGAGCACATTCCTGATCGTGAGTTTCTGCGATTCGCGGTTCGATTCGCGGATCAGGAAATAGCTCGAATCCTGTGGCACCGTGAACACGCTGCCGTCCATTCTGATCAGTTTGATATTGGAAATGTAGTAATTGAGTATGCTCACTGTAAAATCTTCTCCTGCCGAGTTCTGGTATCTCACACTATCGAGCTGTAAATCCTGGTTGCCTGCGATATTGTCGAATTGCAGTTGGATCGTACCCGTTTCAATGGGGTCGGTATCATCTTTTTCGTCGGGAAACTGACATGAAGCCATCCATAGTGCCGACGCTATCGCCAGCAATATTGAAAATGTCCTTTTCATAAATATTTGTTTAATAAAAAAACCACCCACAGACAATACACGGGCTTTGAGCCGGCAAAATTGCACAAAGAATTTGTTCCAACTAATGATAGAACTGCAAACGGGCCGCTTTCATTGTGACGCATTGCAGTCCCGCAGGATAATCGGTGTTTGAATGTGCATTCGATTTAGGTTGCAAAATGTATATTTGGTAAAAAGAAACACACTATGGCCATAGCAGCGCGCGCATTAGCACTTCCCCACCCGACCATGTATTCAGAAGAGGAATATCTCCGCCTTGAAAACGACGCCTTTGAAAAGAGCGAATATTTTCAGGGGCAGATCATTAAAATGTCGGGTGCGGCACCGAATCATAATCGGGTAAAGGAGAATGTGATCGGGGAAATTTATCAGGTTTTGAAAAAGAACAAATCCTGCCGAAGCTCATCCAGTGACCAGCGCATTCATATTCCCGCCAATTCACTGTACACTTATCCCGACATTGTGATTGTCTGCGGGGCTAACCAGTTTTCAAAGCTTGATCGCATCACGATTATTAACCCGTCGGTAATTATTGAAATTCTTTCCCCATTCACCTGCGAGTACGACCGCGGGCAGAAATTCAAATTGTACCGTGACATTGAAACCTTGCAGGAATATGTGACGATAGATTCCCGTAAAGCCGACGCGCAGGTTTTCCGCCGTATGCCCGGTAATCAATGGATACTGGCCGATGATGCATTCTCCCTGACCGAAACAATTACAATTCAAACCATTGGCGCAACCCTGCAAATGGCCGATCTTTATGACGGCACCGAGAATGTAACCAGCCTCGTTCCCCCACCAAAAGAGTAATTTTCCTATATTTGCCCTTTGAACAATAAGGGGCATTTTGCTCCGTTTAAGATCAAAATTGTTTTTGAATAGAATCGACCTCTGTTTCATTCGCTTAACCATTCACTTTTTATTTCTGATATGATGCTTCTGCAAGCACTTACTGACTCTACTGCGGCTGCACCCGTCGCTGAGCAGGGCCTTTCCGTAATCGATCTGCTCGCCAAAGGGGGGTGGGTAATGTTGCCACTCGGGCTGTTGTTCCTCGCCACGCTGTTCCTGATCATCGAGCGTTTCCTCGGGATTGGCGCAAATGGTAGGATTGAGCCGCAATTTGTCGATAATGTGAAAGATTTTATCCAGCAGGGTAACCTGAAATCGGCCGAGTCGCTTTGCAGAAACCAGCGTAATGCCGCAGGCCGCATTCTCGAAAGGGCGATCGGCCGGATTGGCTATCCGATCAAAGACATTGAAACGACTATCGAAAACGCCAGCCAGATCGAAATCCAGCGCATGGAGGGAAATTTGCCTTATCTCGGGGTGATCGCCGGTATTGCGCCGATGCTCGGTTTCGTGGGTACGATCTCCGGTATCATCCGTATCTTCTACGATATTTCGATTTCCAATGACTTCAATATCAGCACCATTGCCGGTGGTATGTATGAGAAAATGATCACGTCCGGCTCCGGTCTGATCATCGGTTTGATCGCCTACGCGGGTTACCACTTGCTGAATATGAAGATCGACCGTTTTGCATTGCGCCTGCAAATGGCCGCGTCCGATTTCCTGGATGTGCTCCAAAAGCCAGTTGCTGCAAAATAGATATTCAAGGATGGCAGGTTCGCGCAATCTGCCCCATCTGACAACCCATTACATTTTCCAATATGAAAATACGTCGGAAGAGCCGGTTTGCCCCGGAGGTGTTCACGCACTCGCTCAACGATATCATGTTCTTCCTGCTGTTGTTCTTTTTGATCATCTCGACGATGTCCAATCCGAACGTGATCAAACTGATGCTGCCCAAGGCATCGGCAACGCAGCAGATGTACAAAAAGCAGATTACCCTGTCGGTTGACGAAAATAAGGCCTATTTTATCGATAAAGAGCCGATCCCTTTCGATAATCTGGAAACGCAGCTGCAAAGCATTTTTGCCGGCGTGGAGGAGCGCACCGTCGTTTTGAGAGTCGATAAAAACCTTGCCGTGCAGGATCTGGTGGATGTGCTCGAAATCGGGGCCAAGAACGATATCAAGATGGTGATGGCTACCGCTAAATAGAATTTTTGGGAGAAAGGACGAGGGAGTAAGGAGAATGGAAAGGGCTTGGAGATCGGATCTCCAAGCCCTTTTTCTTGCTTATTGATTTGCTGCGCTTTGGTAAATTTGCTCAACGATCTGTTGCAGGATAGCGCCTTGCTCGCCGTCGCAGATATTGGCCGTCTCCCCATCACAAAGATCCAGGAACGCCGTTGTGTTTTCCAGCTGAAAATCCACATCGGCCAAATGTGGGAAACGGATATCAGCCAGCTCGCCTGCTATTTCGGTGTGGACCGAAAGCGGGAATAGCCGGGCGCCGCCCTTGGTACCGAACACTTCCAGGTTGATCGTCTCTTCCTGCTCCATATTGAGCGCAAATGAGGTGGACAGCGAAATGCTGACGTTCCCCGGGAACGACAAATGTGCAAAGCAGGCATCTTCCACCTCGAATGTCGATGGATTCCAGGCACCTTTCAAGCCCTTTCCGCCGCTTTTGCCGATAAAATCGTACGTGTTGGCGACGATCCGAGTAGGTTGCTGATAGCCGGTGAGGCCTAATGCGAGGTCAAGGATGTGTACGCCGAGATCGATGAGCGCACCGCCTCCCTGGATGGTTTTGTTTGTAAAGTTGCCCCAGCCGGGAATGCCGCGGCGGCGCAGGTAGTTGGCTTTGATATGATAAATCTCGCCCAGGTTACCGGTCGCTTGGTAGTTTTTCAATGTCGCATACTCCGGTGCGTGGCGTCGCTGGAAGTTGTAGGCTAGTATTAATCCTTTCTTTTTAGCCAGATCGGCCATTTCGCGGGCTTCGCGCGCATTCATGGCTGGCGGCTTCTCGCAGAACACGTGACATCCGTTTTCGAGGGCCTGCATCGTGAACGGGTAATGCAGGTTATTAGCGGTGCAGTTAATCACGATGTCGGGCTTGCCTTCACTCCGGTACATTTGATCGGGATTATCGTAGGCGAACGGTACGCCATGTTTGTCGGCCAGCGCCAGCGCCTTATGGATGTCGCGGCTGCATATCGATACGGCTTTGACGCGATCGGACAGTTTAGCTAGCGCCGGAAGATGGTTCTGATCGGCAATATGCCCTCCGCCAATGATGGCCGCTTTTAGGATTGACATGAAAGGAAGAATAGGTTTGGTATATCTTCCAAATATCCGCATTAAAACGCGAAATGCGCTGCGAAAACCGGCATTACGCGTTTCTATTTTGCCCTGTATTTCAAGACTGGCGCGGCATATCGCCGGGATGTGAGGCCATAGTTGAGATACCTGTATGTCCCATTGTCATTCGACATGTACTCGGTAGCCGCATTGCTTGAAGTCTTGTAATTCACTGCTCCATACCTCACCTCGGGCACTTTGCCGGATGCCAGAATGTCTAATGGATTACCGAACAGCTTACCTATTTTTTCCATCGAAGAGGCGGGAGTAATGTCTCTGAAATTCATGAACCCCTGGCGCTTATCCTCACTTTTGTCCTCCATTTTGAAATTCACTTCAAGGGTGTATTCCATTTCAACCGGCTTACCGTTTTGCACCGCCGGATTCCACTTCGGCATATCGTTCACCACCCGCAACGCTTCCTTGTCGATGCCATAGCCGATGTTTTTCAGGCTTTTGGCATTGCGGATTTCGCCGTTTTTATCCACCGTGAATGAAACCAGCGCGATAGCTTCCAGTCTGATCTGCCGGGCAATTTCAGGATATTCCAGATTTTGCATTAAATATTGCATGAGGGCTTCCCTTCCGCCGGGAAACTGTGGTTGCTGCTCTACCACTTTCATATTGCGATCCACCGTCGAAGGGGGCGCGGAGGCAGTTACCGGCGCTGTGGCGGTTGCCGGTTTCCCGACGATCACCGGGCCGGTGATTTGATTCACCGCCTTTTTCATAACCAGCATGAGCTCGGTTTGATTATCAGAAACCGTCACTTCAACCGCTTGATAGGCAACATGCGTGATGACCAGTTTGGCGCCGGTCGGCACATTGTCCAGCTCAAACCAGCCGTTCCGGTCGGTAGTGGTGCCGCGTGTGGTTCCGGCTACGATCACTATCGCATCCGAAACAGGCTCTTTCTGTTCATTGGTGAGGTTACCCTTTACGCGGATGTTCTGTCCGATAGCGGCATCCAGCCGCTGGATCGCTTGCAACGGCGACCGGGAAGCTGAAATGGCCATAGAGCACATGAGCACCGGCAGGATTAGCAGATATTTGGCCAGCAGCCAACGGGAACTGCGCTTTTTGTAGATCATATCAATCCGGTTTTTGAGCATCGACGAGTTGAAAAAATGATTAGCCACCGCGATATCCGGGCTGCGGAGCGCATAAGCCACGAGAAACGACGCGTAACCGTGCCGGTCGGGAACCGGCTGGTCGGCGAGGTACTCGTGCACGGTTTGAATGCAGCGTTTGTAAAGCCACAGCACCGGATTGAACCAGAAACCGATTTTGAGCAGTTCGACCACCAGTATGTCCGCCGTGTGCCATTGCCGGATGTGCTCGCATTCATGGCGGATCACCGCGTCGGGGTTGTGCCGGTAGTCGTGTGCGCTCAGGAATAGCCAGTGGAAAAACGAAAAAGAGCTTCCGCCGTGCCTAACATTGCATTCCGGCAGCATTACGAGCGTGTACTGGCCCATTCCGATTGTTTCACTTTGGCGCGCTATCCGGATCAACCGCCTCAAACCGGAAAGGAATTGCCATCCCAGCACGACCACGCCGGCAAGATACGCAGCTGCGATCAGCCACAGCCATTCACCGCTACCTGTTTGCGGAGCATGGCCGGCCACCACGGCTACTGAGATAGTCGCTTTCTGGTAGACGGTTTCGGGTACGTAAATGGTCGTTACCGGTGCTGAGAAGCGTAATGCAGGCAATGCGAAGGCGATCAGTAACGAACCCAGCAGGTAGAAACGGTTCCAGTGAAAGAAAGTGTGCTTGCGGAGCAGGAGCCAGTAGCAGGCGTAAAATGCGCCCCAGTACAAATTGACTTTCAACAAATAAAGGAGCGTTTCCATGCCGGGAGAGAATTATTTGTTATTGTCTTTGGTAATGATGGAGATGACACCGTTTGCGCCCTTCGAACCGTAGATTTTCGTCGCCTCCGCGCCTTTGAAAACGTTGAGGCTCTCGATGGTGTTGGGATCAATCGTATTAAGTGATAGGCCTTCTTCCATTTCCTCACCGTTCAGGATGTAAAGCGGTTGCGAACCGGGCAGCGTCAGCTGGTCGTTCAGGCGCAACGTAACTTTTGTTGGGGATTTAGCAACGCCCGGCACAGTAGCCTGCGTCGTGTCGTTAGAAGGCGTTTCTTCCAGCTGGAAATTGATCGGCAAGTTATATTTAACACGAACCGGCTTGCCGTCGACCTCGCCGGGTACCCATTTGGGCATCGTCGAAACGACCCTCAGTGCCTCTTCGTCACAGCCAGCGCCCAATCCTTTCAGAATGCGGAGGTCGCTGATCTCGCCGGTTTCCGTCACCACGAATGCCAGAAACACCCGGCCTTGTACATTCGCGTCGATCGCTTTTTTAGGATATCTGATATTTTGTCCGAGAAACTTGTACATCTCTTTGACGCCTCCCGGAAACAGGGGATGCTTGTCGACCACAGTATAAACTTTTTCGTCTTTCACTGCCTCGTCGGGCACTACCACTGCTTCTTTTTGCTCCACTTTGGGTGGTTCCGTTTCCTTGGAAACCTGGCTCTCGCAACCGGCAACGAATACTGCAACACTGCCAATCAGCGCGGCTGCCACGGCGTACGTGCCGAGCATCCACTTCGAAGTTCTGCTTTTGTAAATCATCTTGATCCGATTTTTAATTTGGGATGGTTTGAAAAAATGGTTCGTGAGCGCAGCCACGGGCGCATTGAGGGCGTAGGCAACGAGAAATTTGGCATAATGCTCGCGATTCGGCGCCTCGGCATCGGCCAGGTACTCGTGGATTTCCTGCAAGGAGCGTTTGTACAGCGGCAGCACCGGGTGAAACCAGAATAGGGTCCGGAGCACCTCCACGAGCAGGATGTCGAGGCTGTGGCGCTGGTGCGTGTGCACCATTTCATGCCTTAATATCGCGTCGAAGTGATTTTCGTAGTCGTTCCGGTTGATGACAATCCATTTCAGGAAGGAAAACGAGCCTACCTGGTTCGAATCGATGAGGACGATCGTGCAATCTTCAAGGCCGATCACTTCCCCCGATTTCAGGTACCGTACCAGCTTTGCGACTTCGCGGATAAGCTGCGAACCGAAGATCGCCAGCCCGAATGCGTAAACGATCGCAATTCCCTGCCACCAGTTAAATCCGCTCGCCGGCTCCCTGGGCGCGGCCGACACGGTGAACGCAGCGGCATTGACCTCGTAAATAACCGGCAGCTCCGGCCCCGATGCCGGATAAATCACCTCGGGAAGCAGGAATGCTGCGAGCAGCGAGGCGACCAGATAGGCGCGGTTCCACTGGAAGAAGGTGTGCTTGCGCAGCATCAGCCAGTAGCAGCCGTATAGCAACGTCCAGTATAGGCTCACCTTGCCGATGTAAAGTAATGTTTCCATGGCTGACAGATGTTTTTACTGGTCGTTTTTGTGTTGATTGATGAGCTTCATGATCTCGTCCAGGTCCTTGGTGTTAAGATCATTGTCCTTCACGAAAAAGGAAACGAGATTAGGCAGCGAATTATCGAAATAATTGACCATTAACTGCTTCATTTCGTGTCGTTTATATTCTTCTTCCGAGATGAGCGGATAGTACTCGTGTGTCTTGCCGTAGGCATTATATCCCACCACCTCTTTCTTTTCGAGTATCCTAATGATGGTCGATACGGTGTTATAGGCAGGCTTGGGCTCGGGCATTTCGGCAAGGATGTCCTTCACAAATGCTTTCTTCAATTGCCAGAGAATTCTCATGACCTCTTCCTCAGCCCTCGTCAGGTTACGGATTTCCATATTGTTCTTTCTTTTAAAATGGGTTATTAATGATGCTTATTTCAAAGGTATTACTATTTCGTTAGTTTCAAAACTATTTTATTAGTTATTATGAAAAAATAAAAAAACCGTCGGGTTGTAAAGTCGACGGTTTATGTTGATTATGAATATTTTATGCTAGGCATACTTTGAGCCTTTGCTGCGAAGATATTGCCCTACATTACACAGAGCGCCAGGCATTAATGCAACTTCATGATCCCAGCCGAACGTCGCCCAGTTGCCGGGTGTGGCGATCATAATTTGCTTTGTCTCAGTAAAAAACCAAATGACTTTTTTTACGCCAAAATTTAGCAGCTTCATTGTTTTCATCGCCACATACTTACTCTCAGCGACATTTTCCAATTCAATGCGCGTGTCTACTTCGACTGATATTATAGGGGGAACTTGCGCATAACGCAGATTGATCTCATCGATTGTCAACACGTTGTAGTCAAAAACCAGAATGTCGGAAGACAGATTGTTTTTCTTATCAATGTGGAGACCGGGTTCATTGGAAGCTATGAGATATCTGTCTTCGTCGATCGAACGAAGAAGAACACGTACCAGATAAGCGACGATGAATGATTGTAAAATACTGCAACCCATGACACCTTCTTCATTGACATTGCCTGCGAGCACTTCCTGGTAGCCTTTGTAGTAGTAAGGCTTCCCATCAATAATCTCGCGGATTAGCGATGTCGGAATGCTTTTCTCCAATGCGTTTTCAGGAATGTCGAAGCCAGGTCTTGGTGAAGCGATCATGATTTGAATCGTTTAGCCCATTATCAAATATACAAAAATCTATAACTGATTTTCAGTAGAATGTGCAAAGTCAATCGCTCGATGAGCAGGCGGCATAACATAAAAAAAGCGACGGAATCAAATCCCGTCGCCCTTGTAGTATGAACATCCGTGATGTTACTCCACCACGCTCAATTTCACCGTATTCGTCTTGCGCTGTCTTGAAACCGGCATGCTCAGTGTATTGATGAACACATCACCTTTTTGCAGCTCGCCTTTTTCAACGAGGAAAGTTTTGATGTCTTCGATCAGATCGTCGGTAGAAACACCCTGGTCGCGGTCGTAGTAGAATACCTTGGTGCCCCAATAAAGCGCCAGCTGGTTCATCAGCATTCTGTTGGATGTGAAAATCAGCAAGTTGGCTTTCGGGCGGTGGTGCGACAGGCGGAATGATGTGTAGCCCGAGCGCGTGATGCCGATGATCGCCGCAGCTTGGGTATCGCGCGCCAGACGGCATGCGCTCATTACCACATTGTCGTTCAGTTTGTAGGCACCAGGCGTGTCGTTTACTGCCGCGTGGTGTTTGAAATAAATGCTTTTGCTAGACGCTTCCACTTTTTCAATGGTGCGGCTCATGCTTTCAACGGCCAGGATCGGATATTTACCGGAAGCTGTTTCAGCCGAAAGCATTACAGCGTCAGCGCCGTCAAGTACCGAGTTCGCTACGTCGTTCAGCTCGGCGCGGGTGGCGCGCGGGCTCTCGATCATCGATTCCAGCATTTGCGTAGCCACGATTACAGGCTTGCCGGCACGGTTACATTTCTCCACAATCATTTTCTGGATCATCGGAACCTCTTCCGCAGGCAATTCCACCCCGAGGTCACCGCGCGCAACCATAATCGCGTCTGTTGCTTCGATGATCTCGTCGATATTCAGGATCGCCTCAGGCTTCTCGATTTTCGCTACCACGCGGGCAAATTTGCCTTTGTTGGCAATATATTCTTTTACTTTCAGGATTTCCTCCGCCGTGCGAACGAACGACAATGCGATCCATTCTACATTGTTTTCCAGACCAAAGTCCAGGTCTTCCCAGTCTTTCGGCGTTACCGAAGGCATCGAAACCTTTGTATTTGGCAGGTTAACACCTTTTTTAGATTTCAGATAACCGCCATAAATCACCTCCGTGATCACATCCGATCCTTCGATGCCGGTTACCAGCACTTCCAGTTTACCATCATCCATCAACACGCGGTCACCGATCTTCACATCATTGTACATCCCGTCGTAAGGTGTGCTCACTTTCTCGGCAGTACCCAGCACCTCGGTGTTGGAAAGGATCAGTTTTTTGCCTGCCTCGATCAGAACGCCGTCCTTCTCAGCTACCAGACCGATACGGATTTTCGGCCCTTGTAAATCTTGCAGAATGGCGAGGTTAAGGCCATGCTCTTCGTTGATCTCGCGGATATTGGTGAGTCTTTGCAGGTGGTCGGCGTGGGTGCCGTGGGAGAAGTTGAGACGGAACACGTTCACTCCTGCTTTGGCCAATGCATATAACGTTTCTTTCGATTCCGAGGCAGGGCCTACGGTTGCAACAATTCTGGTTTTTTTGGAAGACATAAAGTTAATGTGCAGTAAAAATGATGTTTTATAAACAATCCACGTCAATCACGACCTGGATGCTTTTTAGCGTCTTGTCAGTCAGAGTGTCAATTACTTTTTCCTGTATAAATGACTTTGCCGCCTTAAAATTAATCTTTTCTCGTTCAAGTTTGATGAGAATATCGAACAAAAACTGATTTCTTACTCTTTCGACCAGCGGCGGCTGCGGCCCCAGAACCCTGCTGGCGCCCAAATGCGACGTCAGTTTTTCGGCCAGTACTTTGGCTGCGCGGAGGGCGGTTCCTTCGTCGATATGCTTCACCGTAACCTTGATCAGCCGGGTAAATGGCGGGTAGCTGAATTTCTCGCGCTCGGCGATTTCGGCCTCGTACATTCCCTCGTAATCGTTATTAATGATCTTTTCGAGCAGCGGCTGCGAGGGGTTGGCCGTTTGGATGAGCACTTTCCCCGGCTTGTCGGCCCGCCTGCCTGCGCGCCCGCTCACCTGCGTCAGCATTTGGAACGCCCGTTCCGAAGCGCGGAATTCGGGGAAATGGATAATGCGGTCGGCATCGAAAATGCCTACGACGCTCACATTGTCGAAGTCGAGGCCTTTGCTCACCATTTGCGTCCCCACCAAAATGTCAATCCCGCCTTCCTCGAAATCGGAAATGATTTGCTGATAGGCATTTTTAGCGCGCGTCGTGTCGAGGTCCATGCGCTGCACGCGCGCCTCGGGGTACATTACATTAATTTCCTCCTCGATCTTCTCCGTGCCGTAACCCATCGTTTTTACTTTCGGCGAGCCGCAATGCGGGCAGGTGCGCGGCACTTCCTCCTTATGTCCGCAATAGTGGCAGCGGAGCTCCCGCGCCTTCATGTGGTATGTGAGGCTTACGTCGCAATTCGCGCATTCCGAAATCCAGTTGCATTCCTCGCATTGCAGGTAAGGGGAGTAGCCGCGGCGGTTCTGGAAGAGAATGGTTTGCTCTTTGTTTTTAAGGTTGTATTCCAAATGGCTTAGCAGAACGGAAGAAAACTCGTTCTTCATCTGCTTCTGGCGCTTTTCCTTCTTGGTGTCGATCAGCTCAAAACGCGGTAATGCCGCATTTCCGTAGCGCTGCTTCATTTGCACAAATCCATACCGGCCGCTTTGGGCATGAAAATAGCTTTCCAGCGAAGGCGTCGCTGAACCGAGCAGCGTTTTGCCTTTGTGCATGTACGACATGATCACCGCTACATCGCGTGCATTGTAGCGCGGCGCCGGGTCGTGTTGTTTATAGGATGTTTCGTGTTCCTCGTCGACGATAACTAATCCAAGATTATCAAACGGCAGGAATATCGCCGAGCGCACACCGACCACAAACTGGAACTTGCCGTCCAGAATGCCCTTCCACACTTCCACGCGCTCATTATCTGAGAATTTGGAATGGTAAATGCCCATCACATCGCCGAAAACCTTCCGAAGCCGCACAACGATCTGCGTGGTCAATGCGATTTCAGGAAGTAGAAACAAGACTTGAGAGCCGCTTTCGAGCGCTTGTTTGATCAGTTCGATATACACTTCGGTTTTGCCTGAGCCGGTAATGCCATGCAGCAGCACCACTTCTTTTTCCGCAAATAGCTCGTGGATCTGGCGGAAGGCTTCTTGCTGGGTGTCCGTGAGCGTAATGGTGCCCATGTTGCCGGCCGGAATGTCGTCAAAGCGGGAGACGAAAACTTCGAACTGCTCAAAAATGCCCTTTTTGATGAGAGTATTCAAAGAAGCATCCGAAATGGTATCGTCCTGACTGAAAATGCTTTTGTCCAGGCCCTTATAATTCAACTCAGGATTGTTGTAAACCGGGATAAAACTGAGGTATTTCAACAGGATTTCCTGCTGCTTGGGCGTCTTGTCGAGGTCCGCGGCGAGCTTCGACAGCGCTTCGTTGGTCGTATAAGCGGCCGTCAGCCTGATCTTTTTCGCCACTTTCGGCTTGTAGCGCTCTTTTACCTCCTCATATAAAATAACCGCCCGCTTCCCGACGAGCGATTTGATGATCGAAGTGATATTCGATTTTTGCAAAAGCCTTTCGACTTCCTCATACGAAAGCGTCTGATGCTTTTTAATCTCTTCCACAACCAGCTGTTCCTGGTCGGTCAGCAAATCTTCGTGTTCAAACTCGGGATTTAACTGAATGCGCGACTGGCTGGTGATTTTCAAACCGGCAGGCAGCGCCACATTCATCACTTCGCCGATATTGCAGAGGTAATATTCGGCCACCCAGGCAAAGAGTTCGAGCTGCTGCTGGGTCACAATCGGCTGCTCGTCGAGCAATTCCAGAATGTATTTTGCCTGGTATTTCACCGGCGGGTTGGAATGCAGCTGCGCTACCACGGCTGTTATGACCCTCTTTTGCCCAAATTGCACGATCACCCGCGCCCCCACCTTGATCAGCGACGCCATTTCCCGCGGCACCCGGTAGGTAAACAGGTTCGGGATCGGTACCGGAAGGATCAAATCGGCAAAAAGGGTGATTTCTTCCTCGAATAAGGAGGTCATGGATTCAAATCGTTAATTCGGGCGCAAGTTCGCAATTTGTGGTCAAGCAATCAACGACACATCGAGCGTAGCGGCATGCGCCCAGTCCACCATGGCATTGAAAAGCCGTATCCGGCTGAATTTCGCAATGTCGCTTTCACGGATTTCGGCAGTTTGGATAATGCCTTCATCCAGCAAATGCGCCCTTCGCGTGCCGGGCAGGAGCGGGCTCGCGGGTGTAAGCCAGCGCGTGCCGTCGAAGAACGCGACGTTGCAATAATTGGAGTCCGTTACCAGCCCGTTTTTAATGATCAGGATTTCGTCTGCATCCCCGCGCTGCGCGAAGAGCGTGTTCAGCGCGTCGCGGTTGTCGTATTTGTATCGGTAGTCAATTTCATCGTCATAAACCCGCCTTATTTTGCGGATCGCCCTCGGCGAATAGGGCTCCCACTGAATCTTATCGATACCTTTGCTGTACACCACGCGACATTTGTGCATGCTTTCGGTCACATGATCGGGTACTTTCAGCAATGCATTCAAATCCCATTCATCCTCGTAACCCCACAATTCCCGCCGCGTTTTGTTCAGCCGGGCTTCGTGGTAGGACAGGTTTTTGAGTTCGCGGTTTTCGATGCAGATCGTTTCAAGGCACAGCATGCGGGGCGTGGCTAAATGGGAGATATACTTTATTGATCACTTCCTGATATTCGCTTTCGGCATTGCTTAATGCGGTAATGCCGCCGCCGCTTTTGAAAACCAAACCATCCTTTTCCTGTTCGATGAAGCGGATCATCACCGCACTTTCGAAGTTATGCCCATCAAAATAGCCCATTACACCGGTGTAATAGCCGCGCTGGTATTGCTCGGCTTCTTCAATGATTTCCAGCGTGCGCGGTTTCGGCGCACCGGTAATAGAACCGGCGGGCAACAGTTTTTGCAGCAAATCGCCGTAGTGGCCATCGAAAGTGGCCGGTAATGTCCCTGCTATCTCCGAACTGACCTGTAAAAGGGTTTTATCAAAAGTCTGAATGCGATCGATATAGCGGTAGCGCTCCACCCACACCTTTTCAGCGACCATGCTCAAATCATTCCGGATCAGATCCACGATCGTGGCGTGCTCGGCGGCCTCTTTGTGATCCGAGAGAATTACCTGCTCCGCATTTGGGACGGAAGCGTCAATGGTGCCTTTCATCGGAAATGAGGCAATGCGGTTGCCCCGGATGCGGACGAATATTTCGGGAGAAAAGCAGACAAACCGGTCCTGGAAAAGCAGCCGGTAAGGCGCCTCGCTGTGCTGGAAAATCTGTTTTAACGAAAGGTTGGTTTCAACCGGCGTAGGGATCGATAGATTTACCAAAAATGAGTTGCCTGCATTCAGATGGTTGAGCACGCATTTGAATTTTGGCTCGTACGCTTCGAAGGGAAGCGGGCGCCTATCGAACTGGATGTGCTCCGGCAGCTCGCTGCGGAATGCCGAATGATCATTGGTAAACCCGTTCAAGCTAAAAAGAATCTCATTCGGGTCGACGTCTTCGAGCTTCCAGGCCTGCGGGTTTTGGAATAGGTAGTCCACCAAAAAAAAGAACGGGGTTTTCGCTTTGCCCCATTCATTCAGTTTCTTCGTAAAATCGCCGGCCGCGTTTTCCAAGCTAAAAAGTGGTATTATCAGACTTTCTGAACAGTTAGCTAATTTACAAAGTTCAGAAACCAATAGCTAAATTAGAGGGTTAAAAGACTAGTGGCGGCCGCAAGCAAAAGGGTCGTCAGCCCATACAATGCACATTTACGACGCAATCATAATCGGCGGCGGCCCGTGCGGCCTCGCAATGGGGGTGGAGCTGGCCAAAAGCGGGCTCGACTACCTGATCCTCGAAAAAGGCAACCTCACCGAATCCATCCGCCGGTACCCGCGGCGCATGAAATTCTTCTCTACCGCTGAAAATATCGAAATAGGCGGCATTCCGTTCGCGATTTCCGACGTGAAGGCCAACCGCAACGAAGCCCTGCAATATTACCGCAAGGTAGCCGGTTACTACCATTTGAACTTTAAACTCTTCGTGGACGTCGACCGTTCCGAAAAGCAGGCCGACGGTACTTTTCTGACTTATTCCAATGACGGTCAGGTTTTTCAGTCCAAGAATGTGATCCTGGCAACGGGCTATTTCGACGTGCCGCGCATGCTGAATGTACCGGGCGAGAACCTGCCGCATGTTTCACATTATTATGATGAGCCATTTAAATACTCCTACACCAATGTGGTGCTGGTAGGCGGTTCCAACTCGTCGGTAGAAGCGGCCTTGGAGCTCTATCGCCATGATGCCAAGGTGACGATCGTGCACAAAGAGGCCGATTTCCGTACCAAAGTGAAATACTGGCTCGTGCCCGACGTAAAAAACCGGGTGAGAGAGGGCAAAATCCACACGCGCTTCAACTCCGTGACGCGGGCGATCGAACCCGGGCGCATGCTCATTGAAAATGTGGAAACGGGCGATCAGGAATGGTTACCGGCCGATTTCGTTTTTCTATTGGTAGGTTACCTGCCCGACGAGCATTTGCTTGCTCGCTGCGGCGTCACGCTCGATCCGCTGACCAAAGTGCCGGAATATGATTCAGAAACCTTCGAAACCAATGTGCCGGGGCTGTATTTGTGCGGGACTGTACTGGCTGGTGTGTTTACCGAAAAGGTGTTTATTGAAAATGGCCGTGAGCACGCGGCTGCTATCGCTGATCATCTGGCTGGCCGCGAAGTTCGTAAAGTGAATGAGCTCATTGACCGGATTTAGAATGCCACGAAGACACGAATGGACACGAATGAAAACTATGACTTTATTGGTCCACAAGCACCAGCTTCTTCTTTTTCTTTTTGGAAGAAATCTTTTCGATTTTCCCGATTAAACCATTCGCTCCGACGCCGTAGCCCACATTTCCGGCGAAACTGAGCGAGTGGAAACCTTCCGTGCCGAGCAGGATCCAGCTTTTCCCACGATCCAGGGAAACGCTGCTGCCGGACGGGCCCGACGCAACCAATGCATAGTTGTCGGAGCGGATCTGCGTGTCGCCGTTCCAGGTGGCGTTGGTTTTGTGGTAAACGGCTACGGATTCTTTCAAACCGGCGGGTTTGGTCATGCCGGATAAAGTCCAGGTAATGCCTCCGTCGTTCGTCACAAGTACGTTTTGGGTCGAATCGGTAGTTTTTTTATAGTCACCGCCCACAGCAATGCCATTCTTTTTGGACCAAAACCTTAACCCGAAAATACCGGCAGTAGGCCCGGCGGGTAATGGGGTAGCGGACACCTGCCAGCTTTGGCCGTAATCTTCCGTGCGGAAAACGCGGGCCATTTTGCTTCCGCCGGTTCCGATGAATGCATTGCCCTTGCCGTTTACAAGAATAGACGTGCCGCTCGCAGCGAAGCAGGCCTCGCCGGGTTCGGCGGCCGGGCGCTTGTCGAGCGGGAGTTCCTGCCAGGAATTTCCGCCGTCCTCGGTTGTCAAAATGAAGAGTCGTCCCTGTGTTGGATCGCCGAGGCAAATGCCTTTATTTTTATCCCAAAAGTCGATTCCATCCAGAAAAACCCCATTTTGTGTAGTTTGGTACACAAGCTTCCAGCTCTGGCCGCCGTCGTCGGTCTTGTAAATTTTAGCTTTGTCCTTCTCCGATTCCCCGGCACTCATGGCGATCGCCACATCCTTATCGAAGGCGTGAATGTCGCGGAAGTCGAGCGAGTCGGCGCCGGCGACTTTAAAGGTGGTCCAGGTATGGCCGCCGTCCGTCGTCCTCAAAACAGTGCCTTGCGTACCGCCGATCCAGCAGATTGTAGGCGATACGGCATGTACCGCACGCATATGGATCTTCGTTTTAATGTCGATGACTTTCCATTGCGCGTAGCTTTCGCCCATTGTCATCATAAGTGCCGTCAAAAGAGAGACGATGAAGAAGCCGTTCATAGAAAATCGGCGCGCTGGCTTGCGAAGTGGCACAGTATTTTGTTATTTTCAGGTGTAATGTATTATCAACACAAAATAGGGAATTCGTATGAACAAGAACCAAAAATTTTTGATTGGCTCGATCGGGGCACTGTTGACAGGCATCGCGATTGGCCTTTTGGTAGCTCCCAAAAACGGTAAAGAAACCCGGAAATTGATCAAAAATAAGGCAAATGACCTTGGCGGAAATGCAAAGGATACGTATGAAAAAAGCCTTGAAGAGCTGTCGCACCTAGCCGACAAACTCAAAGATGGGTTCCTCAAAAATGTAAATACCGCAAAAGAAAAAGCAAATGGCGTAGCCGATAACGTGACTGAAAAAGCGCGCGGCGTAGTTAACAACAATGCTTAGTAACTCCGATATTCACGACATTATAAAAGGGTTGTTTCTCACCGGGAAGCGACCCTTTTTGCTGGCCTGTCAGGGGATTTTGGCAACTACTTCGCTGATTGCCTGATTGATATCTTCGGTAAAATTCTTCGTTTTCTCCGGGATAATGCCGCCGGCGCCGCCCTGCCACACCATCCGGTTATTCGCCGCATCCACGAGGTCGATCACGATGGTGCCTTCGCGGTATTTGCCGGTTACGATCTCCTCGCTTTTCCATGAATAGCGCCGCTGGCCCATGTAGCGCGGCAGGCCGTCGGTACGGAAATCAGTCTGCCGGGTTTGCAGCTGCTCCTTTACATTCAATGCAATATTGATTTTCAGGCTCGGGTCGCGGGCTTCGTCCAATCCTCTGGCTTGCAGGTTTTTGGCGATGGCTTCCTTGATAATGCCCACATTCTTTTCAAAATTTCCTGAAACGGTGTCGCCCTGCGCTTCGATGTCGAAAAAGCCGTAGGTGGGGTAGTCGGAGAGCTTGAAAGAATCTTCCTTCTCCACTTTGAGGAGTTTATAAGAAGGATTACACGCGGTAAGCAACAAAGCGGCACACAGAATGGCCAATGCGTTTTTCATAACAGCGATGTTTAGGTTGGTTATCCGATTACGCTTCCCAATTCCTTGGCGGCGGCCATGCTGATTCCTTTATAGAATTGGTATTCATTCATGATGGCATCCTGCTCTTCGCCGGTTTTGGCCTGGGCCATGTTTTGGATGCAGGTCTTCATTTTTTCTTCTACAAATGCCTTTTTGAGCCTCAAAATGTTGTTGAAGGCGGTCCTGTCGAGTACATCGGTTTCAAAAGGTACATAAATCTCGTATTTCTCCTTCCATAACTCGCTCAATTCGTGCTTCTGCGTCAGCCATTCGATCGTCAGGTTCCTGATTTCCGCTTCGTGATGTTGCAGGAAATAGTCGGTTGTGAGGACATTGTTTTTGCCAAAATTCTCGCGGAACAAGTTCAGTAAATGGCTGTAAACGGGATCTTTCAGCTCAATTCCTTCAATTTGGCCCAATACATACTGGCAAACGGTAATGGTTGGCTCCAGCTCACGCGCGCCGTGCACCACGAGCAGGCGCACAAAGGCTTCTTCCTGGTAATGCAGCTTGGTACGCTGGAACGCTTCCGGCGCGTGTTCGGTCGGCACGAATGGGTTATCATCCGGCTCACCGCCGAATGGTCCGAAACCGTCGCTGAACAATGCATCCAGATCCGGCGGCCCATCAAATTCGGGCCCTCTTGTCCCGGCAGAACCCTGGCCCCCCGCATTTGACTGCCGCGGCCTCTCCGCCGGTTTGGCCGAATGCTGTTTTCGGAGTAGTTTATTGCCCTCCGTGATCAGCATCTGCTCATCCACCCGCATCATTTCCGACGTCCGGTGGAAAAACACCTGCCGTTTGATAGCATCGGGAATCTTTACAATGCTGTTCACAACCTCCTGAATCACAGCCGCCAGCTTGAATGGGTCGTTGCCGGCATCCTGCAACAGGATTTCCGTTTTGAAAGTGATAAAGTCCTTCGACGCACTTTTGAGGTGTGCCTTAAAAGCCTCCGCACCCACTCTGCGGACATAGCTGTCGGGGTCTTCGTTATCAGGGAAAAGGACGACATTTACATTCAAACCTTCTTCCAGCACCAGATCCAGACCGCGCAGCGCCGCCTTGATCCCCGCCATATCACCGTCATAAAGAATCGTGATATTGGGCGTAAACCGGCCGATAAGCCTGATCTGCTCGACCGTCAGCGACGTTCCCGAAGACGCGACCACGTTTTCAATGCCCGCCTGGTGCAGTGAAATCACATCGGTATAGCCTTCGACGAGGTAGCAATGTTCAAGTTGGCGGATCGCGTTTTTGGCTTGGTAAATGCCGTAAAGGACCTCACTTTTATGGTAAACCTCCGTTTCGGGAGAGTTGAGGTATTTGGGCTGGTTCTTGTCGGTTTTTAAAATCCGGGCGCCGAATGCGATCGTTTTCCCGGCTATATTATGGATCGGGAAAATAACCCGCCCGCGGAAACGGTCGTAGCCGGCCGTGTGGCTGCCTTCCTTGTGAATGAGCAATCCCGCCCTTTCGAGGATTTCAGCGGAATAGCCCTTTTCCAATGCTTCTTTTGAAAAGGAATCCCAGTTGTCGAGACTGTAACCGAGCTCGAATTTTTTCCTGATTTCACTCGTAAAACCACGCTCACGGAAATAGCTCAGACCGATCGCCTGGCCTTCATCGCTATGGTGAAGCTGGTGTTGGTAGTAATTTTTGGCAAAATTGAGGATGATGTACAAGCTTTCCCGCGCATTCTGCCGGAGTGTTTCCTCGTCGGTAAGCTCTTCCTCCTCGACTTCAATATTATACTTGCCGGCCAGATACCGCAGCGCCTCGCCGTAGCCGATGCCATCGATGTCCATCACAAACTTGATGGAATCGCCCGCCGCGCCGCAGCCAAAGCACTTGTAGATCTGCCTTACGGGGTTGACGTTGAACGACGGCGTTTTTTCATTGTGAAAAGGGCAGCAGGCCGAATAGTTAGCACCTTTCTTCTTCAATGACACAAAATCCCCTACGACCTCCACAATATCTGCGGCGTGCTTGATTCTTTCGACGGTTTCGGGATTAATGCGCATAGTTTTGGAAAGCTTCTGCCACTGGCAGGGTACCAATTATCAACAAAAATGAGAGCGTTAAAATTTGGATCGAAGGGCGATAATTTACAAAATCGCCGATTTTGCCCGGAGCGTGCATCAAGCCGCTCGGATGAAGCGGGAACACCTTCGAAACAATTATGGTAGAAATTACGTTGTCTGGATTAAGGATCACTTGCAACACGGTTATTATCAGCATACTGGCTGGTGCGCCGGTGGTGAAAAGTGATTCCATGAATGAGTTGCGAGTGTTTGTGACACGAAAATAATCAGGTGGCGGAGTTTCAGCAATTATTACGCCAATTTTCGATATTTTTGAGTGCCGCCGAAATTGGCTCTGATTTTTTTCGGAAAATGTCCATTATTTTCTCATTAGAATTTAGAAATTCACAATCTAAAGTTTTTTTCTGATCACTTTAGTTTGTTATTTTGCGGTACTGAAATCCAACTCGAACTTTTATCTGAGCGATATATAGATATTAAAAATATAGTGTGTGTATAGTGTGAAACAGGGCATGGAAATTTTTCTATGCCTTTGTTTTTTATACTGATTATCAGAAAATTAGCGCACATTCAGAACGGACCGATACAGCGCTGTGAGCTCAGCTACGGTATTGTTCATCTCGCCGGGAAGGGTAATGAGCCGCCGGGCTTCTTCCAGGCTTTTCTCCAAATCTGTTTTCGAAAAATCTTCAAAAACGTAGCAAAACGGCGGTCGTGCCACAGCTGCCGAGGCTAGAACCGCAATGCCGAGCTCCCGCGCTTCATGCACGGAAAGCGATACGCCGTCGGTCGTGGTGTTTCGGATGAATGCATCGGAATGCAGCAGTACGCTTCTGAAATCATGCAGGCCGGTAATGAAAAACACATTGCCAGGAATGTGCGGGTAGCTTGTTTCAATGTATGAACGGTAGTTTCCCGAAGGATCGGAAATGAGCAGCAGAAATTCGGGCTGGCCCTCAAACCGGGCGATAAGCTCCGAAATCCCGTAAATCTCCCGCCCGTACTTATCGAAAGTGACATTCCAGGCATTGGTGCAAAATATGGCTTTATAATGCGTTCGGAGGAGCCATACCTCGTTCTGCAATTCGGCCGGAAGCGGTTCTACATGCACATCGTAGATGTAAGTCGATATCTCGCACGCACGCGGGTTCTGGCGCAGTGCCTGTTTCAGGCTGGTGTGCTCCTGCACAATGGGTAGGTGCGCGAGCCGCGCTGAAAACCTCACGGCATAGTTTCCCAACCAACCGTATCTTCCCCAGCAGCCGTGATAGGTGATGATCAGTTTCTTGAATGTGAGCTTGCAGAAAACTGCAAAAATCAGCTGTGCGCGAGGATTTGAGAAATGAATATGAATGACCGGATGCCGCAGGATTTTCAGCAATAGGCTAAAAAGCGGTTCTTTCCCGTAGTCGTAAAATTCAAACGGGAAACCTTGCCGCCGCAGGCTGTCGGTCAGCCTTTTCACATGCACCGCCACACCCCCGACGGGCGGCGGGATTCTGCCGATGATGAGGATGCTAGCCATCTGACCCAAGCTTTTGGCAAAGGCTTTTCGAATAGTAATACAGGCAGATCAGCAGCAGCGGCGCAATGCAGTTGACCGTCAGGCTTTTCGAAGGAATAATGACAAAAACCGTCCCGACGGCGTGATTAAACAGCAAATAGGCACCAAACGCCATGAGGAATGGCCAGTATTCAGTGCCAACGCGCGCCATTTGTAACAACTGACGCCCTAGTGCCAGCAGCACCGCGTACAAATACAGCGTACCGATCAATCCCTGCTCCGCAAGCATCGTGAAAAACATCGAATGCGCCTCGCGGTAGCCGGGGCCGAGCACTTCAAAACTCGCTATCCCATGCCCGTAGAGCGGGCTTTCCAGGAACAGCGAATAGGCAAGCTTCCGAATCTCCGCCCGGCCGCTGATTGCATGCAAACCGTCCATTCCAGGCTTCGTCACCGGGAAATCCGCGAAGCGAAGTTGCCAGGAATAGGCCAGATCGACGTCGAGAAGGCGGGTCAAATGGTCGGAGCCGAGGTATAAGGCAATTCCCGAAGTCGTGAACCAGAGCAGGTGTCTGAACCTGCCCATTATGAATAGCGTACCAGCCACATAAGGCCCGACGATGAGCACTGCACCCCGCGAAAATGACAGTACCACCACACCGGCGAAGAGCATTACCAGCAGCGAGGTTGCCAGCAGCGGAAGCTTCATCCGGCTGGCATAGCGAACAGCAAAGGGCCATACCAGGATAAAATAGGCCATCGTTACATTGGTATCCGAAATGTTGCGCGTCACCAGCAGGTTTTCAGCGCCTTTGTACCGCGCACCGAAGAATACCAATCCAAATGTCCCGAGCGCGAGGATGACGAATAGCAGGCAACAATACAGTTCAAGGCGGCCGGTGAAGCCCAGTGTACGCGAGAATATGCTGAAATACAGGAAACCAGCCGGGAGTGTAACGAGGAACAATACGAATGCACCCATGATCACCCTTTCTAAATTGGGAGAAATGATGATAAACAGGAACTGCACGATCACCCACGAAGCCAGCAGGCTTTGCTCCGGGCGACTCAGGCCGGTTTTGAACCGGGCCAGCATGCATAGCAGGTAGAGATCCATCACTATAAATGGAAATAGTCGCCACAACGAATTAGCGCCGGCGGAGAAGTCGTATTTCTGAAAAAGATGTAAGAATTGCGTGAGAAACGGAATGCTAAGCACATGAAATGGTTTGTGCGCAGAAGGCAGCGCGAGCACGATCAGGCAGTACAGGTAAAAGCCGAATACAGCCACGATTTGCCCCTGTCCCACGCCGAGCGCGGTCACAGGGTCGAACAACGTGGTGAGCACCCAGGCAATGCCCATTGCCAGCCATGCTTTTACGAGCATTTCCAGCACTAACCCAGCCATTCCCGAATGTGTTGTGCAGTTGCCGAAACGGAATCGGGGCCGCTGTGATGCACGAGCGGTGCTATGGCATTCCTGAGAGTGCTTGTGGCTGCATGGGTTTCCAGGATTTCATCCAGTTTGCCAAATAGCTCCTGCCGTTTGCGAACGACGCTTGCCTGTAAGAAAGCGTGCGGCGGCAAATGGTGCGAATAATCATAATACCGTCTTACCGAATGCGCATATGGCACATCGTCCCGCGCGTCGTAGGCAATACTAATGACCGGCGTGTTGCACGCCGCAGCGTCCAGAAACATCGTTGACGCTACCTGTACGCAAACCCTACAGAGACTGAGCTGGGCACGCAACGTTTCCAAGAAGTCAGCCGGAGGCGTCTCGTTTCCTGCGAACGGCTGGAATAGGCGCACATTTCCACAGGAAGTGTACCGTACGTAGCGCGCCGGGTCATCGGCTGGGTGGCATCTTACGAGAATGGCAAGGCCCGGCTGTGTTTTAGCATATTCCAGGAGGTCGTCAATGATATAATTCTGGCAGGAATGGTGTTTGGCGGCTCCGGTGGAAAAGAGGATCTTGTGCGTCGCGCGACCTTCATCGGCCATTCGCATTGCCGCCGGGAGGGATTTCTTGCAGGTATTTCGGTGGTAAACGTCAAATCTTGGAACGCCGACAATCCGGACGGTCGCATTGTCTCCAAAAAGCCAGTAGAACCGATCGAATTCCCGCGCCATGGTTTCACTCCAAACGAGCACCAGTCCGGCATCGGCATTGATAATCCCTTTGGAAGTTAGGTTGTCCCAACTGATGATCATCGATATGCCGCGCACGCCGTAAGCTTTGAGCGAGTTCATGATCTCGTTTTCGCGCATATCAAGCGGAGAGGTAGAAAGGACAGCATCAAATTGGCATTCCGCCAGAGATGCATAGCGGGCTGGGTGGGTCATCTTGCGAATGAGCCAGCGTCTTAAATAAATGAGCAAGCGACCGCTCAGAAATATCAGCAGGCTGGATTGTCTTGCTATGCAGAAAAGCTTATGGACCAAGGCACCTTTTTCCATGAGCTTGATTCGGATCGTGGCCACGTCGAAGAACAGGCCAAAAAGCACCGTTTGAAAAATGCGCAGCCGCCTGATGAACCCCGGTGCCGACGCGACGGGCGTTTCCATCAAATGCATATTCAGTTTGAAATGCTCGTTAAAGCTGCCCACGTCGCCTTCGGTCAGTAAATCCGACATCACCGAGATTTCATAACACTTTTCCAACTCACTCAACAGTCCCGAATGGATGACATTGATCGCGGCGAACGGATTGGTAATCAGCAAGAGAATGCGTTTTTTGTTTGCTCTTTCCATTTTGCGAAGAGGTTTTCGGCTGCCAGCCAGTCGGCAGGTGTGTCGATATTGATTCCAAAAGCATTCTCATTGGGCCATGCAGCTATTTTTCCGCCTGTCAGGCACCCCGCGCGAACAAGCGATGTCTTCGCAATGTAAATCTCCCCGTCCCGGTGATAGCTGTCCGGCAAGTCTTGCCGGCGGGTAACGGTTGGACCTTGCGGTAATGCTTTTTCCAGAGAATCGCCATTCAGCCAATAAGCCCAGAGCGGATTGAATGCGTCGGGGATTTTCCATACCGAGATCAGGCTATCGAAATTGTGCATGGTAATATGCCGGATTGTGGCGTCAATAATGCCCGGCGGCCGGAATGGGCAGGTCGGTTGGAGTAACACTACATATTCAAACTCCCCGTGAATGGCCTCGGCATAATCCAAAGCATGCGCCACAACGCCGATCATCGGCGAATGGTCTGTCGCAAGGTATTCAGGCCGCATAAATGGAGCACATTCGGGCTGGAACCGGTTGGCGAAGGCTGCTATTTCCGGACAGTCTGTGGACACCAAAAGGGTTGTCAGCAGCTCTGATTCCAGTGCCGCATCGATCGTGTAACGGATAAGCGGTACGCCGCCAAGCAGTTTCATGTTTTTGCCGGGAACGCCTTTCGAGCCTTTTCGCGCCGGAATGAGCCCAAGGATTTTTGAAACACGTGTATTCATGATGGCAGGAGGTGTTTTTTGAGAATAAAAGGGACTGTGGCAAGCCTGTCGGCGATCCGGACGCCTGCGTCGCCGTCACCGTAAATGGCAACCGGAGGGTAATGACCGTGCGCCAATTGTTGCTTTACGGCAGCCACAATCGCATCCGCATCCGGGATGCAGTCGACGACATTGCTGCCACGTTCGCGCCCCCGCTGCCTGCTTCCGATGTTTACCGCCGGTACACCCAGCGCACTGCATTCGCGTATGCCGACACTCGAATTTCCCACCAGGCAAGCGCTGTTTTTCAGCAACTGAATGAAGTGGTCCGACTCCATGTGTTTGAAATAATGAAACGGAAGTCCCGGATTTGCCTCGCGGAATGCCCTGATACCCTGTGCAGTTCCGTCCGTACCCGGGTCGGCATTGGGCCAAAACCAGACGACAGGCATGCCGAGCGTCGCCAATGCGCGTAGCGTGCATACTATCTGCCATTTCGAATGGATGATTTCGGTGGTGACGGGATGTTGCAGTACCACGAGATAAGGCTTATTCAAATCCGGTCGCGCCCCGATACCGCCGTACATCTTATAAGGATCGAAATCAATATGCCTGTGCTGCCGAACGAGGTCTATCGACGGGCAGCCGGTACAATACACCTTCTGAGCAGGCAGCCCCATGCCCATGAGCCTGGTACGGGCCTGCCGGGTCGCCGTAAAATGCAGGTCCGCGAGTTGCGAAATGCTGTTTCTGATCCTGTCGTCGATATTGCCCGTCACTTCGCCGCCCTGAATGTGCGCGAGGGGGATGTTCATATTAATTGCCGCGATGGCTGTGGCAATAGTTTCGAAGCGGTCGGCGACCGTCACGACCACGTCGGGCCGGTGATTGGCAAAAAATGTAGCCAGCTCAATGATCGCGAGCCCCGTCGTTTTTGCCGATGCCGTGCTGCTTTCGGTATCGAGCAGGTTGGAGATAATGGCAGAAACAGGCAGGTTTTCGGCTTCAAGCTGAGGCAGGATATTTCCAAACTTGCTTATGAGCGCACTTCCTGCGACGACAATCTGCAAATCGAGCTGAGGATGCGCCTGGATCGCCTGCAATACCGTCTTGATGCGGCTATAACTGGCCCGGGCGGTGATGACAACGCAGATTTTACGCATGGTCCAGATGGTTTTCGGTAAGAAATTCCCATTGCGCAATATCCCGTGCGAGCGTTTTGCCCAGCACTTCCTGGTAGCGCGTGACGGCCAGCCCGAAACCGGCGGGCTTTTTCGTTTCCAGGTCGCTGCATTGTATCCGTTCGCCTTTCCGCAGGTCACGATTAACGGCGAGGGATTTGCCAAACATGCTTTTCAGCCTGGAAAAAACGGCATTCGCATCTTTATCAACGGGAAAATTGAGCGCAGTTTCAATGCTTCTGATACCGGCAATCAGCGTGGCGGCCTGCCGGAGGGTCAGCGATGAGGAAGCGTCGGGATTGCTCATTCTTTTATCAAATGTGATATGGAATTCCAGAATGCGCGCGCCGATAGCGGCCGCGGCGAGGCAGGCAAAAACGTCGCCCGAATGATCCGAGTAGCCCACCGGAACCTTGTAGCGCAGGCCCATTTCGTGCAATACATTCATTCCCCACTGATGCGGCTTGGTAGGGTAGGCCGTGGTGCATTGAAGAACAGAAACGATCACTTTCCGCGATTGCAGGAATGCCACCGCCTGGTCCAGCTCCGCCCATGAACTCAGGCCGGACGATAAAATGACCGGTTTGCCGGTAGCCGCGATCTTGTCGAGCATCAGCAGGTTATCCACCTCCCCCGACCCAATTTTAAATGCGGAAACGCCGATATCAGTGAGCAATTCCACCGCAGCCAGGGAAAACGGGCTGGCGAGAAAATCAAGCCCTACTTTTTCGCAATGCATTTTCAGTCCGACCCATTCATCGCGGGAAAATTCCATGGCCTTCCAGTAATCGAAGCGAGAGCCGCTCAAATAAGGCATTTTGACGCGGAAATCTTCGTAAATGCTGCTCTCCGCTTCGGCAATATGAACCTGAAACTTAGCCGCATTCGCACCCGACTGGGCGAGTGCATTAATGTACGAATGCGCCAGCGACAAGCTCCCCTCGTGCGCCTGCCCAACCTCGCCAATGATGTAAATCTGATGTTTCATAAGTGTGTTTATTTGAATGTGAGTTAATTAATAGTAATTGTACTGATAGCGGTGCAGGTCGCGCGTACCGTTCAGGATCACGTGCAGATCCGGCAAAAGTGACTGCTCGTGCAGCCTTTTCATGTCGGCTAGCTGGTGCAGAAATGTGAAGTGCTGCCGCACGATGTACAGCGTCATATCGGCGTGGGAACCCAACACACCGGCGTCGGCCACCAGGCCTATGGGCGGGCTGTCCAGCAGAATATAGTCGTATCGACATCTGAGCGACGAAATCAACCCGGTCAAATGGGAAGAAAGCACGATTTCACCGGCGCCGGGGCAAGGCGCGCCTGCGGCAATGAAATCGAAGGAATGCTCCCTACCGGCGGCTTGAATTTCAGGTTTGGAACTCGAAGCAATCGACTCGGTAATGCCCTCGTTTTTCAATTTCAGAAGTTGGGCGAGCGATGGTTTCCGAAGATCGAGGTCAACCAGCAACACACTTTTGCTCGCGAGCGCGAGCGAATGCGCCAGGTGCGCGGCGACGAACGACTTGCCTTCTCCACCCATTGCGGATGTAAGCAGGATCACGGTGTGGGGCCGCGCGCCGGAAATGAACCGGATGTTTGTCCGCAACGAGCGGAATTGCTCGCTGACCAGGCTCCGGCTATCGGCAACTGTGAAACGGGAATTTGGTTTCTGCTGACTGATTTCGCCGATGATCACCGCATTGCAATGCAGCAGGATGTCCTCTTTGGACGTGACTTTGTTGTTCAGTATGCGGGCAACGTAAAGCGTCGATATGGGTGCAAGAATGCCGGCGAACAAAGCCACGAGAATGGTCAGCGCCGGGTTGGGAAATGTGGGCGCGATGCCTGCTTTGGGCGGGTCGATTACCCGGGCGTTGGCGATGTTTGCAGAACGGGAAATAGCCGTTTCCATTCTTTTTTTGAGTAAAAACAGGTATAACTCCTGCTGAATGCCCTGCTCTCGCGAGTGGGTTAAAAGCGCCCGCTGATGCGTCGGAATTTGAATGATTTCGGCATGGAAGCCTTTGCCATAGGCGTGAACGGAGGCGAGGCGGAGCGCCAGTTCCTGCTTTTGCTGGTGGATCGCGTCGAAAAGATTGCCCCTGGCGGCTGCAATCTGGCTGTCGAGCGTGGTAACGGCAGGATGGTTGGGCGCGAGGGTGGTGAGCGCTTTCACGCGGTTCAGCTGCATTTCATTGAAGGTGGATGCGAGAGCGGAGAAATTGCTTTCCTGCGGATAGAGGAGGGAAGGGATGGCCGTCGATGGGCTCTTGCGTAAATGATCTTCCAGCAACTGAACGATTTTCAAATGGGTAGCCCATTCCCTTTCTTCCGACGTGTTGGCAGCAAGCTTTTGGAGGGCCTGCCGGGTGTCTTCTGCGATGTCGATCAGCTTATGCTGCTTACGCAGGCCTTCGATGTTCGTTTCAACGCTGGCCAGTTCGGCCGAAACCCTTTCCAGATTGTGATTAATAAAAGCAATAGTATTGTCCGCTACCTTGTTTTTCTCGTCGATACTTGCCTTTTGATACCGTACAATCAGTTGCTTCAATATGGCTTCGCCTTTTCGGGCTAGCACGTCCTGAATGGAAAGGTTAACCATGCTGGCGATTTTGTTCGGCGCCTGAATGGAGAGCGTGCGGGCGTAGTGATCGACGACCGTCTCTTTTGCAAGTGTCCTGAAAGAATACTGGTAAAGAGCAGAAGGTTTGAAACGGGTAGTGTCCACAATCACAGCTACGCCTTGGGGCAGCGCCAATGGGCTGCTAAACCTCCCTCTAAAGCGGCTGCCGGAAATTTCTATTATGTAAAAATCACCCGCTTGCCTTACAATATGATATGTTTCAGGACGTGGAGGCTGCTTTTGAATAAACCTTACGCGATAGGGGGCCTTTTCGTAAAGCTCGGTGGTTTTGAGGAGACCGGAGGCGAAGTATTGGATCGTGAGATGCAGATCGTCGACCACCTGACCGAGCAATGTGCGGCTTTTGAGTATTTCAATTTCATTTTCCACACTCCCCGCGGCATCGGGCAGCCCGAGCTCTTCGAGGAGGGCCGTTTCGTGCAAATCGCTTCCCCGGGAATCGTCGCGGACCATGAGGGAAGCAGTGACTTGGTAGCGCGGCGTTTTGTAACGCAGGAAAGCCGTCCCCAGCAAGAGGGACACAATGGGCGAGACGACCAGCCAGTACCAGCGGAATTGAATGGCTTTCCATAATGGATGGTTCGCCCAGTCCTGGAATGGCGGGTAGTCGTTGGTGGGGCCTTTTGTTGTCAGCATCGCATACACATTTTAGTAGGTATGATTTAGACGCTGACAGGTTATTTTGGTAACGCGACTTCTACAAAGAATTTTCTAAAATAATCTCCATAAACGCAAAAAGCCTGTCCCAACGCGTTGAAACAGGCTTTTTGAACGAAAAAAAATTATGAATCGAAGTGTACCTTCACTTTTTTGAGGGCGGACGCTACCACCTGGTGCATATCATAATACCGGTATTCAGCGAGCCTGCCACCGAAGATCACGTTGGGTTCTTCCGCCGCGAGGGCTTTGTACTGGTTGAACACAGCGGTATTCTTGTCGTCGTTCACCGGGTAGTACGGCTCGGCTCCTTTTACCCATTCCTGCGGGTATTCGTGCGTGATTACCGTTTTGGGCTGTGTACCAAACTCGAAGTGCTTGTGTTCGATAATGCGGGTAAAGGGCGTTTCACCGTCCGTATAGTTTACCACCGCATTGCCCTGGTAATTTTCCTGATCCAGCAGCTGGTTATCGAATCGCAGGCTGCGGTATTCGAGCTGGCCGAAGCGGAAATCGAAATACTCGTCGATCGGGCCGGTGTAGACGATCGTTTCAGCAAGCTCGGTGAGTGATTCTCTTTCTTTGAAGAAATCGACGCCCAGGCGCACGTCCACGCCATTCAGCAATCCTTCGGTAAGCTTGTTGTAACCGCCGATGGGGATTCCCTGGTAGCGATCGTTGAAATAGTTATTATCGAACGTGAAGCGAACAGGGAGCCGTTTGATAATGAATGCCGGCAGTTCGGTAGCTTTTCTTCCCCATTGCTTTTCGGTATAAGCTTTGATCAGCTTCTCGTAAATGTCGGTTCCTACGAGCGAAATCGCCTGTTCTTCCAGGTTTTGCGGGTCTTTAATGCCGGCTTCTTCCACCTGCTGGCGGATTTTTTCCTTCGCTTCTTCGGGTGTGCGCACTTTCCATAGCTGGTAGAAAGTGTTCATATTAAAGGGCAGGTTATACAGCTCGCCGTTAAAATTTGCAACCGGAGAGTTGGTGTACCGGTTAAACTCCACGAAGGAATTGACATAGTCCCAGATATCCTTGTCGTTGGTGTGGAATATGTGTGCACCGTATTTATGCACATTAATACCTTCCACATTCTCGCAATACACGTTGCCGCCGATATGGTCACGGCGGTCGATGACCAGGCATTTCTTGCCGCGTTTGGTTGCCTCATGGGCAAATACCGATCCCCACAAACCTGCACCTACTACCAGATAATCATATTGTTTCATTAATGCTCCGTTGCGTTGTTATGATGTGGCTGATTGATTTTGCGTGTGAATATATTAAAAAGAGAAAGGCTCCCGGTGGGATCCTCTAGAGTCGACCTGCA
>JGI24922J38493_100815_pt1 | contig 31963 bp, 25 predicted proteins | sample LinPFosplate10_FD_38493 | JGI IMG/M metagenome (IMG submission 38493)
AGTCCGTATTGCAAGAGAGGGCGGTATCGAACCGCTGATTGCTTTGTTGCGAGATGGTAGTGCAGAAGGCAAGACGGTTGCGGCAGGGGCGCTGTGGAATCTCGCTGCTAACAATGCCGACAACAAAGTTCGTATTGCAAGAGAGGGCGGTATCGAAGCGCTGATTGCTTTGTTGCGAGATGGTAGTGCAGAAGGCAAGACGAAGGCGGCAACAGCGCTGTGGATTCTCGCTTTGAATGCCGACACCCAAGTCCGTATTGCAAGAGAGGGCGGTATCGAAGCGCTGATTGGTTTGTTGCGAGATGGTAGTGCAGAAGGCAAGAGGAATGCGGCATGGGCGCTGTGGAATCTCGCTGCGAATGCCGACAATAAAGTCCGTATCGCAAGAGAGGGCGGTATCGAAGCGCTGATTGGTTTGTTGCGAGATGGTAGTGCAGAAGGCAAGACTCAGGCGGCAGGGGCGCTGGGGAATCTCGCTGCGAATGCCGACAACAAAGTCCGTATTCAAACTGCATACAACGAAGAAACTGACACTACAGCAAAGACGAAAATCAAAGATTTATTAGACAGAATAGGAAGATGATGGTTCTAGTAGATGTCTCAAAATGTCTATAAACGACTCAAACTATTACCTAATCTCCACAAAATTCCACCAAAGTCTCAAATTTTGAGACCATTTATACAACATTTTGAGTAAATGTTTAGGAATTTATAAAAAAGGATATAGAATTTTATATCATATAGTATATAGATGCCCGCCACAGACTATACCAACACCATAATATACGAATTTAAATGTAAAGAGCCACGGGTAAAATACGTGGAAATAGGTGCGACTACAAACTTAAAAAATATAAAGTATAGATTCCGCAAAGCATTTACAGAGGGAAAAGAGACCGAAATAAATAAACAAATAGCTGATAATGGCGGATTCGATAATTGGGAGATAAATGTGTTGGAGTATTACAAGAATTGCTCATCAAAAACTGACTCGAATAAACGGTTGAACGAATGGAAAGCATACAAGAAATTAAATAAGAAATCACAAAAGTCACAACAAAACCGTCCACCAAATTACACCGAAGTAAAACAATCTTGTATGAAAGTTCCACCGCAACGGAAACATAATGGTTCCGACAAAATGCTTTCGTGTCCTCATTGTATGGAACCGTTCTCGCGTTCTGATGCATTAAAGCGGCACGTAGAAAATCGTTGTAAAGTGGTTCAACAGCGCAATAGAGAGATGGAGCAAACAATCGCATTACAACAGCAGAAGATAGAGCTGTTGGAAAGTCAGAACAAGCAAATCGAGAGTATTCGTTCCTCGGTGACTAATAATATTACAAATAACATGATGAATAATACAATTATAAACAATGTTTCCTATCGGGTTCAGTTGGGAAGTGAAACCATCGCGGATTTGCTGACGGATAAAGACAAGAAACAAGTATTGAGTAAGTTACACGGAAGTTTATTGTATTATATTCACAAGGTCCATTTTTCGGGGGAATATCCGGAATATTTGAATGTAGCTCTTACAAATTTGCGTAGTAAGTATGCGCACAAATACAGCGAAATCGAGCAAAAATTCATCACGGATTTAACAGACAAAATTTTCTCCGAAATGGTAGATTCCAGGTTCAGTGAAATATGCGATTTTTATGATGAGCGCAAGGCCAAACTGAATCCACGAGCGGATGAGCGGTTAAACAATTTCATAGACGGTATGAAGAACAATCCGGATAAATATAAAAAGGCCATGGATGATGTAATGTTAATGGCGTACAATAATCGCGAGAAAGTAGATATGAACAATTGTGTCAACAAGCCTGATTTGGAAGAAATGGATGAAATCGACAGAGTGGAAGATGCTCCCCATCATCAGAGTATTCAAGTTGTATCTCTAAAAAATTGATTTTAAAATAGTTAAACAGTAAAATCAATACAATATATAGTGTTTGATAAAATGGTGAAACTTTGTAATACTGCGTACCAACAACAAGATGAAGTCTACAATGAACATTTCGATAGTTTCGGTTTTGAATTGAGTGATTTCCAAAAATATTCAATAGAAAATATAGTTCAGGGCAATCATAGTTTGGTGTGTGTTCCGACGGGCTCGGGCAAGACCTTGCCTGCCGAGTTCGCGATAAAATATTTCACAAACCTGGGTAAAAAGGTAATTTATTGTTCGCCAATCAAGGCCCTTTCCAATCAAAAATTCTATGATTTCCAACAGAAATATCCGGAACTTCAAATAGGACTATTTACCGGTGATATCAAGGTCAATCCCAATGCGGATGTGTTGATAATGACAACGGAGATTTTGATGAATACGTTGTTTAAAGGACCTCAAACGAGTTCTACCAGTTTGTCCTTTCAGATAAATATAGAAACCGAGTTGGCGTGTGTGGTCTTCGACGAAGTCCATTATATAAACGACCAAGACCGTGGTAAAGTGTGGGAGCAATCAATAATGATGTTACCGAAACACGTTCAAATGATTATGTTATCTGCGACGATTGATGCGCCGGAACGGTTCGCACGATGGATCGAAGATTCGCGCAAAGATGGTAAACAAGTGGCCCTTTCGTATAATAGTCATAGAATAGTTCCACTTACACATTATGGGTTTTTGGCAACAACCGAGACTCCTTTCAAAACCATCAAAGACAAACAAGTAAAAGAAAATATAAGGAGGTCGACGAATAAGTTTATAGAGTTGCGTAGTGCGGATGGCGTGTTCAGCGATGTGAATTACCACGAAGTAAACCGGACAAAGAATATCCTGGACAAGAATCGCTGTTATATGAAACGAAAGTTTGTGTTGAATAAGTTGTGTGAGAAACTGCGCGATGAAGAAATGTTGCCGGCCATTTGTTTCGTATTCTCGCGAAAGGGTGTGGAGAGTTGCGCCAAAGATATAACGACTGGGTTACTGGAGTTCGATAGTAAGGTTCCGTATACTATGAAGCGGGACTGTGATACGATACTTCGAAAGTTCAGCAATTACCAGGAATATATGGAGATGCCCGAATATGTAGAATTGGTGAGTTTGTTGGAAAAAGGTATTGGAATCCATCATTCGGGGATGTTACCGGTGTTTCGCGAAATGGTTGAGATGATGATAGGGAAGCGTGCGATAAAATTATTGTTTGCGACAGAATCCTTTTCAATAGGATTGGACTGTCCGATTCGAACCGCAATATTCTCCAATTTAACAAAATATGACAATAGTGGTTCGCGGTATGTATATTCGCACGAATATATGCAGTGTGCTGGGCGCGCAGGTCGACGAGGGATTGATACAATTGGCCACGTAATTCATTGTAATAATTTGTTTGAGACTCCTGCGATGAGTGACTACAAGAATATATTGTGTGGAACTCCGCAAAGTTTGATTTCGAATTTCAGCATATCTTATCAGTTGGTTCTTCATTTACTTCATACAAACCACGATTTTGGTGATTTTATGTCGAAGAGTATGATGGGACTGGAATTGCGTGACCAACAAGATTATTTCCAATCCCGTGCAACCAAGTTAGAAACCCAGATTGAAAAGCAGAAACAAGTTGTATTGAATACGAGCAAAGAGGATTTGGAGAAATACTTGAGTTTGGAGGCGAATTATTCGTTTTTGAATCATAAAAAGCGCAAAGAAGCGGACCGTGTTATGGAATCCATAAAGGATATGAATAAAAGTTTTGAAAAGGATGTTGAAGTAATCAAGCGTACACGAACACTTGAAAAGGAGTATGAGCTGGATAGGTGTAATAAGTTGTATTATAGTGGGTATACTGATGCGCAAACTGAAATCATCTGTAAAATACTACAAGAAGACGGATACATTTCACGGGATATAAATGAAAAGTATGTATTGTTGAAAAAGGGAGAGATTGCATCGAACATATCAGAGATTCATAGTTTATTGGCTACAGAAATGTTGGTGGATTGGAAGTTTTTCGAATCCTTCAGCTGTGAACAAATATTAGACGTGTTGTCGTGTTTTGCCGATGTAAAGGTGAGTGATGAAGTCCGCAAGAATTTCCCTAACTGTGAAGATGAGTTTACAAAAACGAAAGTGGTCGAATTGCAGAAGAAGATAGAGCGACTACAAAAGCGCGAAGATGAGCGTAAGTTAGATGCGTATACGCGATATGACGAGATATTACAATTCAACTTAATGGGCGAAATGGACGCGTGGTATTATGCGGAAGATGAACGCGCGTGTAAGGCGTTTATTCAGGGGTATTTACAAGAAATGAATATATCTATAGGAGATTTTTCGAAGGCAATTTTGAAGATCGTCGCCATTATTAAGGAGATGATATTGGTGTGTGAGAAATCGAATGAGTTACATTGTTTGTCGAAGTTGGTGAATATAGAGAAGAACATCCTGAAATATGTGGCAACAACCCGAAGTCTTTATGTGTGAAACTGTAAAATATCTGCATACTATATTATATATCTGAATGTATGAGATACTAATAAAAATATTGTCTGAGTCGTTGTTATCTTTATATCCTGTATTTGTGAAAAACATCGACTTGGCGCTTGATTTACAAGTGTGGAGTCGTTTTTTTTCGTATGTCATAGTGGCTGGTTTTTTCATAGATTACAAGTATGTTTATGAAAATGTTTTTAGTAAGAATGGTATGTTGCTTTCTCTGATAACGCTGGTTCATGTATATGTGTCTTATCGAGGGTTTCAGTTGTTGGAGAGTGGATTGTCATACACATTGTTTTATTTATATCCGATAATGATTTTGTTGATGTCTGGAAGGGCCATTCATCCAATAATGGCGGTCTCGTTGTTGGGGGTGTATTTGCTGACAAGTGGGGAAGCATTCTCCGGGGTAAATGTGAAAGGTATCGAAGGGATAATTATGATACTAATAGCGGCGCTAACCGAGGCATTCATCTATTTTGTTGTGCGTGGTATGAAAACAGATAATTCGTGGAATCATTTGTTTTTATCATATTTTTTGGGTGTTTTTGTTATGTCGTTTTTTGTGTATGACCGGTTTCACGAATTTTTGGAACTTGGAACAGCGAATGTTTTAAATATTTCGATAGCTATAAATGTGGTGATAGGATTATTCGGGTATTTGTTGAGACTCTATGCCATTCCGCGGTTGGATATTCTGACATATTCTGTATTATCTTATGTAGGAGTAGTTATGGCGTATATTTATGGGATGATATTCAACGGGGACAAAATCACTTTTGAAAAGGTATTAGGCACGGTGTGTATAATTATACCTAATTTGTATTTATCAAACACAGAAATATAAACATAGAAATATAAATGTATCAATAATTAGTATATATAATTTAGTGTATGGAAGCAGAAGAACCCAGCTCCAATTTTTACGTGTATTTATTGGTGAGTGATTCAGGTGCTACGTATGTGGGTGCGACCATAAATTTGGACCGGAGGCTCCGACAACATAATAAAGAAATAACCGGAGGTGCTCACGCGACGAGTGTAAAGGTGAAACAAGGCGAGACTTGGCGGCGTGCGTGCCACGTGAAGAATTTCCCGGACTGGCAAGCCGCGTTACAATTTGAATGGCGTTGGAAGCAGATCAGTCGGAAGTTGTCTCGCGATTTAGTGCCATTAGAGCGTAGGTTGATGGCATTAAAGAATTTGTTGGAATTGGAACGACCGACTTCGAAAGCCGCGGCATATACAGAGTGGCCGAAAGGGATGCCGGAAGTGGTTCAAGAGATAGATTCGGGGGTGTTCTTATTGTTATAGTGTAAAAAATTGAACTAAATAATTGAATATATTATACATTAAGTATTGTATGATATATTATAATGACCGATGAAGGTGAGTTTGAAGAATTTTCAGAGGAAGATGACGCGGACAATGACGAAGAATGCGTCGATGGTAAATATTATGTAGGAAGTTACAATTTGGATTCCGAGCGGAATATATTGTTGTTGACCGCAAGAGTAAACCTGCGGGAGTTTTTCAAATATGAACAGAATCATTTGATATGGTATTTATATTTACATTCGTGTATGCGCCACGATCCTAAATTAGAGATAATCCAAGTGCAAATAATGTGTGATGGAACATACACTTGTGTATTAAAGACGCGATATATTCGACTTATTCAGAGGAAATGGAAGCGGTGGTTAAAACAAAGGCAACATTTTATACGCACGATGACTTTACAAAAACTAAGACATCGTGAATTAACGGGGCGGTTTCCTTCCATCGGGAAATAATTAAATTGCGAGGTCGAAGCTGAATCCATACACACGATAAGTAATGAATGTGGCTAATGAAAGGGCAAGGCCTCCCCACAAAGTATCAATGACCACAGTCTCAATTCGCCACTTTTTGAATAGAGCGAAATTGGTGAGTTCAAACACTCCATACAACGCGAGACCTAAAATGGCGGCATCGAATGGTGTTTTCTGTGGTCGTAATATGAAGTAATAGAACGCAAACATAATGAACACGTAGCAAGCATTTGCCGCATAATAATTTGGAGTGAGTTTCACGCGTTGAACGTCTATGATTTGGTTCTGGAAGTATTTGCCAATCAAAGAGATGTAGATGAGGTCTAAAACAAGATATGTGACGAGCGCAAATATAATAGCAGAAGTTCGCATTATAATTCTATATATAATTATGTAATATAAAAAAATGGTTTATGGGGTTGGCGTATTTGTTTGAATCTTCGGTTTTCTTTTTTTGGTGGGCATTGTGAGAATTTTGTCGCTGAGTTCCAATTTGCCGGTTTTTCTATACCGTATGAGCATAATAATGAGAGGACATAAGAAAATAATCCAGGTGGTGAGGGTGTATCCGAGTTGACATAAAATGGCCAGAACTGCGCCCCAACAAACGACGAATATATTTTCTTTCAGGTATTCAATAAAAGTGTTCCCGTATATGGCGTGATAAACGAACCCCACCGCAAAAATCAGTATATATAGTATCACTGGAATGCATAGTCTTATGAAGAACATCGTTGTATAGAGTATGTTGTTATAATGTATTTGACTGTGCAATGGGGGAAATAGTGGGGGACGGTTTATATTGTGTGTTATATTTTTGAAGGATACTTTTGCTATAATCCCCAATATTTGCTAAAATATTCATAGGTGAATTATATTTAGTGGTGATTGCGATGTTTTGTTGATTTTCTCCGGAGAACTTCAGAGAATAGAACCAATATGGGGGGATATAGAGTGAATATCCGGCAAATACTTCGAAATCCAAGAATTGAATATTATTCGAAGGGTCGAAGCTATTCACAGGTGACCAGTATTCCATATTTTCATAGTCCATAACACAGTTTAATTCTTTATGATGTTTGTGTGGCAGCATTTTGACTTTGACGGAACCTGACACTACTATGAAGAAGAACCGGTAATCTTTGTGGAATCGCAAAGGAGTGATTGCGTTATACGAGCCCGTGATGAAATCATATGTGGGATGGAATGTGAAATGGGGTTGCAAATAGGGTGTCATCAAGTCTATATGTGGATGTTGTTGTATGAAAGAGTGGTTATTTTCGGTGAAGAATTGTTTGTTATGGTCTTTGTGTGTAAGTTGTATGAAGCTATCAATAGATAGAGGTACCGATTCGATGGTTGTAACATTGGGGGTTTTCCAGTAGTCGTCAATATCTTTGACCAAAATTTCGTTGTTTGAGAATTTGGAGAAGAACGATGTGGATACGTCTTGAAACATTTCCGGTACACAGTTGACAAAGTTGAACAACACCGGTTGTTTGAGGTCACATATCTCTTGTAATTGTGTGTTTGTAGTGTAAGAATATTCGTAAATTTCCATATTGGAACTTGTTTTGAAGTGAGTGTTTATGTGAATATAGACAAACAATATCATTAAAAATATGACTAAAGCAAAAATAATTTCCGTGGACTGCATTCGAATTCAGTAATGATATATCTAATATGAAAGATACTATATATAATTTCCATACGAAATATATAGAAAATTGTGATGTTGAAAGTAGTTGACCGGATATTCTTAGAACATCCGCGTGAACAGAATGTATCGTATTTCCAACATTTGTGTATTTCATTGTCTTTGAGCGCGTCATTTCTTTGTGCGTCAGGACAAGCGTGTATCCATGCGTTTGTTCCATCCTGTTTTCAGACGTCATCGAATGATTGGATTATAATACTGAATAGATTCTTGCGTGAATCTTATAGTAAGAACTAAAGTGGGTGTGAAAGTCGTTACGACGACGCTGAAGTCTATAAACACTCTATAAAGACAATAAAATGTATTGTATTTATATAGTATGGGAGATGTAGAGAAAAAACGTGCGTGCGTATGTTTTTTCGGTGTAATCGGTCGGTCAATACGGTTTACATATGACTCTATAACGAAAAAATTAATAGATCCCCTTAAGAGAGAATTTGATGTAGATATATATGTTTTTAATTTAGATGTAGAGAATAGTATTGTCGATGGCCGGAGTGTAAATAGTCTGAACTATAAAATTATCAAATCGGATTATTGTGAAAGTAGAAAACAAAGCGACTTGGACAAGGAAATCGATGTATATTACCAAAGTGGAATATGTAAGATGCGACACGATTATACCAAAGTACAGATAATAAATGCGGTGCGTCAGATGTATTCGGAATATCGAGTGGGAAAATTTTTGGAGGAACATCGTGGCGATTATGATACAGCAATTGTATGTGGACCGGATTATTACTTGTTGAACGAAATATCGCTTGATGATGTTAGAAAGTCGGTCATACAAGAAAATACTATTTATACGACAACTGTGAATGATGGTCAAGGGTATACAAATGGGTTTTATATTGGTAATTTGAGCTCTTTGATAAACGTTCTGAAACGATACGAAATCATTACAGATCTGTTGCCTACTAAATATGATTATGAATACTTGCTGAAACAATCTTTCATAAAGTATGATATTGTAAGAAATATTACGGATCTGTTGTTTGTGAAAGTGCGCAATAACCAATCCATTTCCCGTCAAGGAAAAATGCGCTATCCAGTATATCGAAAATTAATAAACACCGTAAAACTCAAGAGTGTGTTAGAGCCTGAAAAACAATTCGTCACAGCGATTCCTTCAGATATTCAAGAGAAACCGACCACTACAAGACTAAATACTAATGTGATTAAACAAACACCCGAAGAGGTTGTTTCGCAAGAGGTTTCGCAAGAGCTTATTTCACAAGAACTTATCGCAGAAATAGTATGCGAGGAAACACCGATGAATGAAGTTAGAACTCGCGCATCCAGGGGGTGTGCTTTGGCAACTCCCAGAAGTTCAAGTAGTCAGAATCGAATTTCATTAAAACCTCAGTCAAATACGAATCCTGTGCGTAATCCCGATAACAAGAATGATAATCGCTATCGACGAGTTTCACAACAAGTTGTAAGACAACCTGCGGCGCAACCTACGATAGAGCCTTTACAAAGCAGTAATCGAAACAAGAGGAAACAGCAACCCGCAAATAAATACAGTAATAAACTCCACGCGCAATTGAGACTAATGAAGATAACAAAGTGATTATTAGTCATTCATTTTAGGTGCCAAAAAGAATAGTATAGTAGCATCGTCACCGAGGTTATACGCGATTTTCAATGGATAATTATCACAAAGATGGATTGTGATTTCTTTGGAAATTTTTTGATACAAGCAAATACTATGTAAATAATGCAGTGAAAAGGAGAGGTTAAGGGTTTCATCTTCCACTATCGAAAATTCCGTCAAATCGTCGTTTTTGATTTCCACGGACATTTTTCCTGCGTCGATGCTGTGTGAATGTAGTGTAATACTTTCTTCGGAGCAAGATATTTCGACTGTTTCTGCGAAAGTTTTAAGTTGGTTAATGAGAGAAGCAAACACGGAAGAATTCAAAGAGAATTCTGCGCTGTATTCGATTTCTGGTATTTGTAGCGCTTCTTCGTCCATATCAACCAATGGCAACTCAAATTTTTTATCGAAAATAGTTTTTGTGGTATTGGTAGTTGAAAACTCTACAAATAGGTGGTCGGTGTTGGAGTTATCGTATATGAATTTCACGTGTTGTTCTTTATCGCGCGCGTTCAATATTTTAGATATGATGTTGCACGATATTCCCAATACAAATCCATCTTTCAATTCACAATTAAATTCATCGAACCATTCTTTAGGAATATTTAGTTCGAAGACAGAAACGTGAGCATTGTCCATTGTTTGTAAGTGAACTCCCTTCTCTGAAAATTGTATATTCACATTATCAACGAATGTCCTTAAATTTTGAAATATTCCTGAAAATATCTCACACTTGGCCGCAGTACTGATAGTGAATTCCATAGTAAATGAAATAATAAATATTATTTATATCATTTATCGAAAAAGAACTTCATTTGTTTGATTGAAAATGAATTTTACCTACCAATATGGGGTCGATAAAGGGTTTCATCATATTATTGATAGTCTCCATCATGGATGGTGCGTTAATAATGACCATTTTTTCCATTAGTTCTGCGAATTTAGTAGTAGAGTTGTTGCATTTGTCTGTGAACATCATAATTCCTTTTTGATAACGTTGTGCAGCTGAAATGGTGAATCCTTTTAAATTGACTTGAACCACATATGAATTATATTGTTGAATAGCGTGACTGTATTTTTCCAGAATGAAATTGATGGACTTCTCATAGATGTCTTCAAATAGGAATGTCTTTAAAATGGGATAGTCCATATAAATAATGTTTGTATCTGGTATTATGTAGATGCTGCTACTTAACAACGTAGTAAGGTTAAACTCTTGGACCAGTGATTTTGCTAAATCTTGTTTTTGTGAATTTTTGAAGAAGGAATTTTTCTTATTTTCAGCGTAAAATTGTTGCTGTAAGTTAGATATCTGATTATCAATGCCGTCCATTATATTTATTAGCAAACATTATTTTTAAATGATTATTTTTAAAGATTTACGACGATACCGATTTTCGTTTTTTCATTTTTTCATTTTTTCATTTTTTCATTTTTTCTCTTGTTTATCTGTTTTGGGTTTGACAAATGTTTCCATCATTGTTTTATTCACATCCATAGTATATGTTTGCAATTTGTAAACAACATCCTTCAACTCTTGTAGTTCGGAAGCTAATATATTGAAGCGTTCATCCATTTCGCCAAGTATTTCTTCCGATGCGTTCATATGGCCTGCGCCTCCACCACTATCAATCATATGTCTTTCTAATTTCACCAATCGCGTATCTACTAACTGAATTACTTGAGGAAGTGTCAATCCATTTTGCGTGGATTGAAATGGTTGTGTAGGATTTGGTTGGGAGTTTGGTTGTGGAGACGATTGAATGATATTTTCCTGGAAAGAAACGCCGGCTCTTCTTTGTTTGGCCGATCCTAAAGCTCTACTCATTATAAATATAAATATATGTATTTATATTTTCAAAAATAATTACGCAATCATTATCAGGGGAAGAGGTCCGTGATAATTATATTTTTCTATCCAAGTAATATCTTCTAAAGTATATTGTTCTATCCTCTCTTTTTTCTCGATTTTCAATCTCGGGAATTTCATAGGTTTTCGCGTGATTTGTTCTTTCAATACATCGATGTGTGATTTATATATATGTGTGTTTCCTAAAAAGTATACAAATTCGTCGGCCACAAGGTCACAATGAACCGCCAATATATGTGTGAGAAATGCGTAGGATGCAATGTTAAATGGCACACCTAGACCGACATCCCCACTTCTTTGATAAAGTGCACAGGACAAATACTTACCTGATCTTACATTGAACTGGCATAGAACGTGGCACGGTGGTAGAGCCATCGAATCTAAACAAGACGGATTCCACGCGGTCATAATAAGTCTTCTCGATGAGAGTTGTGTGGGGTCTTTTAGAGAATCTATGATTTGTTGCAACTGGTCAATACCTTGGCCATCGTAATCTGTGTTTGTATCGATGTATTTGGCGTTGAAATGTCGCCACTGAAACCCATATATAGGGCCTAAATCCCCGACGGGTCTATTTGTAAGACCTCGCGAATCGAGGAATTCGCGGGATGCATTCCCTGACCAAATATGAACACCTTGTTCGGTTAGATCATTATTATTTGTTTTCCCTTGTATGAACCATATGAGTTCTTTGAAGCAAGTTTTCCACGCGAGTTTTTTTGTGGTTAGAAATGGAATATTTCCATCTTTTAGGGAAAACCTCATACACTCACCGAAGAGGCTTTTCGTGTCCCCGTTTCTTCCTGTCTCGAGTGTTCCATTTTCTAATATATTTTTAATTAGGTTCAAGTATTGATATTCTTCGTGGTCCATATGAATATATGTATTAGATGGGTTTATATCGATTTCAAACAATCTTACCGTGGATTTTCATTATGCGTCATAAGTCATTCATCCACGAGTAAATTGGATTGTTCTATTTTCGAAACCCCTTTTTGAAGCCTTTCGGAACAATTTGCTGTTGGCTTTTGGAGCCAGTGCGTCATGGCTTAATACGTTTCCTTTCTCCGAAATTTTGTTGATTTTTGTTGACGATGACTTCTTGTCTGGGGTTTATTGGTTTTTCTAACAGTAAGTCTGCCATGGTTGCTAATCTATGTGTGGTCATATTGAATACATTAATTAACAAAATATTTTTAATACATTATAGAATATAATATATTTCATTAAATATATAGTTGTGTAGTATGGATTTACAAAGTATTACTGAACCATCAAAGAAGACTTTTTTCAATCACGTCTTTTCTGGAAGTGATGAAGGAAAAGCCGAGATATTAAATGTGCTCCAGTACGTTATTTTAGCTATTCTTCCTGTGATTTTATTGAACAAATCTATCCAAAAATTCGTTCCAGAAGCGGATTCCGAAAAGACTTCGCTGGAAATTTTAGCCGAAATATTCATCCAGCTCCTCATAATGTTTTGCGGAATCATTTTGATTCACCGAGTTATCACGTATGTTCCAACCTACAGCGGATTTAAATACGAAGACCTCAACCTGACAAATGTGATATTAGCATTCCTTATTATTGTATTGAGCATTCAAACAAAGCTTGGCATAAAAGTGAATATCATTGTTGACCGTGTGAATGAACTATGGAATGGTCCAGCACAACAACAGGGCCAGAAGAAACAACACGCGGCGACGAGTCATACCCCAAGTCGTGCCGACACTCTAGATAATAGCGCTCTACAGAATGATATGTTTCCACCTGCACCAGTTGCGACGATGAAGCAATCGACTACTGGTCACGATATGATGTCAGGAATGGCACAAGGACAACATTCTGGAGGTGATATGTCGTCATATATGGGACCTATGGCCGCCAATGGTGTATTGGGTGGTGCGTTTGGCGCCGCATTCTAAGTGTAAGAAATTGCGAAAAATATTCATATTTCTACGATATAAATATTTTGTTTTTGGCAATGTGTATGAGTCTTCGTCGGTTCTTTATTTCATATTATTCGCGAAATCCATAGATTGTACCATTTCCAGTTTTCGAATAGTTCTTTCGAAAGACTCGGCCTTGTCTAAATTCGCGAACAAGTAGTCAGTTCCAGGAGTTTCTTCGTTTTTCTTTATTTGTTTGTATATTTCGTTGATTTTTTCCACTATCATTTGAATTTTATCTTTTTGTGTTGTTATTTCTACATTTGTAGGAACAGATTCCGTTAATAAGGAAATCGCAAAGTAGAATAAGTATCGTCGTTTCTTACAGCACCCCGTGGTATATTTAATAGAAAATAATGTAATGATGGAAGTCATCATTTTTGTTAACAGCGGATTGTTTATTTCTTCGCACCGTAAAACGATTGCTTCCCAGATAATCCATACAATGTCCTTTTGATATTTATTCTCGACGCCTTTACTTTCTTTGCGTCGTTCGCAGAAGATGGGTTCTTTACGTTTCTTACAAATGACGTCGAATTCGATGAGCCATTCTATCCAATAGCACGCGTTCAACATATTTCGTCCCTCTTCTGAGATGGTATACACGAACTCGTTAATGGGAATGTATAACTCTTTCGGGTCCTCTTTCTTGAATATAGGTTCCATATATTTGATAGAGGGGGCTTTCAATCGTTCGGTCATTTGTGTTATATCGAATTCTTCTACTCTGTTTATCTTTATCGACTCGAAGCTATGTTTCCTGTTTGAAAATGTCAAGGTTGATATTACTTCGGCAAACAAATTACGGATGGTTTGATTATTCCGCAATTGCAGTTCGGTTGTATAATGCCCCTGCTTCATAATATTCCTGAATACAGCATACCTCATTTCCAAATATATAACGAGCTTTGGATTTCCTAAATGGATATGCTTTCCCACATAATGAAGAATCACTTCCCATAGGTCCATATAATGACCCGCACAAATGAGTTCGGCGCCCCAATAACACGCCGGTTCGTATTTTCCCTTCATCATATTTTGTATGAGCTGTTCCCGGACTTCTGTTTTTTTGAATTTAGAAAATGTAACTCCTTTGAATTGTCCAGGATTTCTTATATCGTTTATTTCATGGTTATTCATTAAGGCTTATTCATAAATGAGAAAATATATCGGGTGTTTCAACTCAAATAGTATGCGGATCGACCACTGAAATATTTCCATTTGAAATTATTGAATCCAGATATTTATTGAGAATGGCATTAGATTCCCATTTATAGTCATTATATAGAACCAGCCCGTCAATTGTTCCGTATATATTAGTGGTATGGTCGAAGATGAATTCTATATTTTTTGGATCATATATATTTGCCGGTAAAACTGTAATACACGGTCGTTTGTATTTTAAACAAATATGTTCAGCGGTAGAAATGGTCGTAGGTATTTTACTTGATTGATGCTCCACTACACATACATTATTGCCTTGTGATGCCAAACGGTCGATGACCTTATAATTGTTTCCTTTGTGGCATAATAATATGGTGTTGGATGCCTTCTGTTTTATTTGTGGAGATGCCGCCTTGAGTGAATATGTCAATAGTCTTGAATTCATAATCAAACACACTAAAATATATGAAGGGCAAACTTTAATTCGTTTCCATAACTAAATAAGCTCACGGTGTCGGTCTATCGTTCGGCTAAATACATATCTTGTCCAACACGAACAATCTTGTATTCGAACGCACTCCGTATGTATTCGAATAATTCTTGTTTGAGTTCTTTGACAGGTAAATTCGGTTTGTCGTCATCCCACGATTCAAACAAAATCTTCGGATAATCATTCGATACAATTGTTTGAACAGCTCCTTCTAATACTTGTTTTTCGTGTCCCTCTACATCCATTTTGATGAAATTAATATTGTCCAACTCGAAAGCGTCCAACGGTTTACACGGAACTATCACAGACGGTACTCCGTTGACTACGTCAAAGTCAAATTTAGAAATGCCGTTCCCACCGCCGTCTTTTGGGTCACGAATAAAATATGGCATCGAAGTGTTTGTGTTAGATAGTGCACAGTTGTATTTCGAAATGTTATAATCGAGTCCATTTAATGCGATGTTGGCACATAAATAGTTGAATGATTTTGGAGAACATTCGAATGCGTAAACGTGTTTTGCCTTTTTTGCCATATCCACCGCATACCAACCGATGTGAGCACCGATGTCAATAACACATTTATCGTCGTTCAAAAAGTTATCACAGGTCCAGTCTACAAATGGTCGTTCATAAAATCCTGTGTTAAAATAGTCTTTGGCAACGCGTGCTTCGGGGATGAACATTGGACGGTGTGTGTCTGATGTAGGGATTTTCTGATAGATGGGATTTTCGCTTTGATATGAACCTTCGTGTATGACGAACATATAGAATATGAATTATATATCTTTGTATTTCTTTTTCAATGTTTTAATTTGTTTTTTGTATTTAGAATTGGACGGACTGTCATACACATTGAATGGAATGTTTATTTCATTTACATCAAGTTCTGCCAACCTCAGAATTTCTTTCTTGGTCCCTTGACGTAGAAATCTCCAAATGTATGGCATTTTTTTATTTAGAACATCGACTGGTATGGTGTGTTCATCTTCATCGGAAGGTTTTGGTTTGTAATGTCGTTTTTCTTCTACACATCTTTTTTTCAGTTCCGTGTTTGCTCGTTTGGTTTTGTTTGATACATTCAACATATTACACGCACACCAATTTTTGGTGGAAATGGTACGTTTATTATAACAATAGGATGGTTTGCAATATGGGTTACAAGACCCGCATGGGACCTTATTACACCGTGCTTTATCTGATGAAAAAAGAGGGCTCTTCCGGGTAAGTTTGTGTGATTTCATTGTTCGTAGTATTAGTATACTATATACATACATATTAGTATATTTTATATGTGTATGTATAGATAGGTAGATATCATAAACCATTCATTTTAATTTTTTCTTACAGATTCGTGTGCGGTTGTTCTTTTTCTTGCGTTTTTTTCGTGTTTTCCTCCCAGAGATTCCACTTCTTTGCGTTTTTTTCTTTCCACCTTGGAATTTTTTCTGATACTCTCTTATTTCGTCTGCGGTGAGAATATCTTTGATTGACATTTTTTCGCCTTCGGCAAAAGTAGCCCCTTGAAGTTCATTTTCCAAAATATTGTTAATATAGTATTCAGCGAGTTGGCGATGTTCATCAATAAATGTTTTTTTACAATTATCCTTTTTAATGATATCTTGTATGCCTTCATGAATGTATTGGATATCACCATCATCTATTTTATCTAACGCAACGCCCCGTATTACCTCACCTTCGCCTGAAGATGGGTTCAATTCGAAACCTTGTATAAATTTGTTATTGCTCCATCTTCCAATTCTGGTTCTAAGTTTATCTATGTTATAAATTTTGTTGTCATTAATAACAGGTTGTGTAGAATCGTTGTATAATAATATTCCGAATCCATTTGCTAAATTTTCTTTCCATTTTCCAATATACATTGGATATATACTATCGATATCATATAGACCGGTATCACCTTTGCTGAGATGGTACAAGCAAATACCATCGCCCTCCATTTTATTATCTTTCCAATCTCCATTGTAAATAGATACGGTTTTCTTTTCAAAGTATTGAACACCTGGAGAACCCATTTTTTCCCCATCTTCCCAATCTCCGATATAGTATTCAATTTTCCTTTCATTGTTGTATAGTTTTATGTGTTTTCCGGTAATCCCAGACTTTCTGGACGAAATAAGTTGATAATTATCGAACACCCCGATAAACTTTTCGATTGTGTTTTCTTGTGCGTACTTTATTGTCATTTGTCCCTTTCCCAATGTCTTACCATTGCGCCATTGACCTGTGTAGAAGGCTTCCTTATTTTTTGTTGATTCTTTGATTAATCTGTAGTCTATTTTATCGAAGCAAAACCCTGTAATGGGTTTACCATACTTCCAAATTCCAACCATATCTGAAAGTTCCATATTTGGGTCGTTGAATATAACTTGTCCATGAAGTCTACCGCTATTCCAAGTTCCAAAGTTGGAAGCTCCATTAACATAGGTCATTGTTCCTTGTCCTTGAATGATACTATTCCCAAAATTTCCTTCGTATACAGAATATTTGGGGTCATCTTTGAAAGTCAGAGCTGATTTCTGCTCGCCCTGTGATTGAATATAAATATTAGTTGATGTCGCAACATCCCGTGTATCAACATCACTAAAGAATCCTGTATAAATATGTAAATCAGTTTCAAGTGTTCCCTTAACACTCGAATTCAAAGTCCCGTCTGTGTTGAAAGTGACATCTAAAACGGTCGATGGAGTTTGCATCGAGAATCGACCTTTTCCAATCGGTTTTTTCTCGTCAGCATTCCATGAACCTTCGTATGTTAATTTTTTGTACGGTTTTTTGAATGAGACTCTGTATTCGTTAGTTTCTTTTTTGACGACAGTTCCAACATTTTTACTTAATTCCGAAATATTAATATTAAAGTCTGTATTCGGCCATATAGATGGTATGGCTGTCATATTTATATATATATATATATGTATACATATATATTAGTTGATACGTTCAATATATTACGTGCTATTACAGCGCACTTCGTAAGATAAAAAATAGGGACCTTCCTGGTATAATATATATGGTGTTTGTGTGATTGCTTCAATAGTAGATAGAGGTAGATATCATAATTATTCTGTGATTAGGCGTGGAACGACGTTGATGGTTTGAAGTTCCTGAGATAACAACTTGTATGCATAAGGAATATCTACTTTGGCAAAGTCCGTTTTATTGCCGCAAGTATTACACAAATGAATCGAGAAATCATTTTTGTCATACACTTTGTTTTTGTTGCCATTATTATAGGAGGCAATAAGACCACATTTTCTACAAACATATACACTATATTTATCAGATACATCGTATAACCGCTCTTTACAGAATGCGGACATTCCGTGCGCTATCATAACATCGCGTTCCATTTCTCCAATACGGAACCCACCGTCTCTACTACGTCCTTCAGCAGGTTGTCGTGTAAGATTCACCATAGGCCCGATTGAACGACTATGTTGTTTGTCATTCACCATATGTTTCAATCGCTGATAGAATACCGGACCGAGGAATATATTTGTCTGGAGTTGTTCGCCAGTAAGGCCGTTGTATAATACTTCGTTACCATAAGATTCATACCCGAGGTTTTGTAGTTCCTTGGCAATATCTTTCACATGTAAATCTCCAAAACTGGTTCCATCTCCAAACATCCCCAACTCCAATAATACCTTACCTAACAGAGTTTCTTTCAGTTGTGCGATAGTCATTCTGGAAGGAATGGCGTGTGGATTGATGATGATATCTGGGCGTAGACCATCCTTTGTGAATGGCATATCACACTCAGGGACAATATTACCCAAAGTGCCTTTCTGTCCGTGCCGCGATGAGAATTTGTCTCCCATCACGGGTTTCCTGGATACTCTCACACGAACTTTCGCGAAATTATATCCGTCCCCATTCCGTCCAGTATAATTCTTATCGACATATGTTTCTTCGTTCGTTCTGAAAGTCTTGCTTTGGTCTTCATATTTGATGATCTTGGTTGGGTCGTTGCGATTTTCCTTTATAGGGATGATTTTGGCGATGATGACGTCGCGATTTTCCAATCGACTATTTTCGTCTATGAATCCGTTACTGTTGAGTTTATCATAATTCCCGAATTTGATTCCGCGTGTTTTCGCCTTATCGGGTTTACACCGGATGATTTCATCGCGAATGATGTTTTTGTCTTCGTCTTTTTCAGTATGATAAATAGTAGCCGCGAATAGTCCGCGGTCAATAGAACCCTTGTTGATCAATACACTATCCTCTTGATTATATCCAGTATGTGTCATAATGGCGACGTGGACTTGCATACCAGATGGAATCGAATTCAAGTGTATGAAGTTCATCAGTCGAGTATCTACTAAAGGTCGTGTAGGATAATTCAGGATATACGCGGTTTTGTCCATTCGTTGGTCGAAGTTGGTCGCAAATACGCCCATAGCTTGCTTGGCCATTGCGGATTGATATGTATTTCTGGGTGCTTGATTATGCTCCGGGAAAGGAATACACGACGCTAAAACACCGAAAATAGTGCTCGGATGAATCTCACAATGAGTATACTTGAATTGTAGCTGAGAATCGTGTAAATACGATTCTTTGGCCTTCATCGCGATCATAGAATAATTCTGTTCTTCTGGGTCAATATATTCTATAATCGAATCATCCAGTTTACAACTTGTGAGCAGGTCATTCCAAGTAATCTCCTTGGATTCTAATTGTGCGACGATTTCTTGTGTGAGCAATACGCGGTTATCTTTGACTCGTAATAATGGTCTCGTCAGTCTCCCTGCGTCATTACAGACACGGATTTCCATATTTTTGATATCAAACACAACCGATGTATAAATGTTGATGATACCCGAATACTTTTTGTTCTTCATTTCATTGTACAACTCCATCGGTTCCTTTGCGACTCCTACCCAACAACCGTTTACAAACACTTTCACACGTTTGTGTAGCGACTTAATATCTTGTGTTTCAACGAAGTGTTCCAATGTTTCGATGTATGGTTGGATGTACTCGTAGAGAGAGGAGCTGTTTGTATGAATTGTAAGATGAGCCATATAGCTGATGTTTTTGACAATACCAATAGACTGTCCTTCTGGAGTTTCCGCGGGGCACAAAAACCCCCAACTGGTATTGTGTAGTTTTCTTGGCGAGACCAACTCGCCGCTCTTTTCCAACGGGGTGTTTATTCTTCGTGCGTGAGATAGACTGGATAAGTATGTCAATCGACTTAGAACCTGTGCGACTCCAACCTTTGAACTATTAGATTGTTTAATACTAAAGTCGCCGGTCGCGAGAGCTCTATTGATTCCATTTTCAATGGTGGTCGTTTTCATAATTTTGTATATATTTGTCATATTTACAATATTTTCGTAGTCTTCTGTAGACTGCCACGAACCGTTGGTGACGAGTTTGGAGATCATCTTACCCGTTTCTTTCACCAGTTTATTGAAATAATTTCGAAACAGGTTATTTAGCAATGTTCCGCAGGATTCGATACGCTTATTCAAATACGAATCACGGTCATCTCTGGGCGAATGGTTCAACGATGCCTTCATAAGTCTCGTTGCCATATACCCTATGAGAAACAGTTTTTGCGTCAATGTCCGGCAATGTGGAAACAAGTCGTTGTTTATAACTTCGACCGCAAATTCGCGTTTCTTCTTTGCGCCAGTTTCCTTGTCCATATTGATTGGCATATATGCGACGCTTGATGTAATGTGTCGAAGTGAGTCTTCTTGTGTTGGATATTTATTGGCATCGATGATAGAGGCTTGTAAGAAATTCAAGAGTTCGTTATTCGCACTATCCTCAATATTTAGCAGTATATAAGAGGTGATCTCTTTGTCTTTCAAAACGCCGAGAGCGCGGAATAGGACAAACAGTTCGATGGGTTGTTTGATGCGTGGGACAGATACATAAATTCCGTGTCCAAATCCATTATTTTTAGACGATATCATCATTTCGATTTGTTTTGGAGAAATACACTTATAATCTGGAACGGATTTGAATTCCGCATAATTTTTCCATTTGGTTGTGTTTTTCCCATCGAAACAATAAACGCGATTTTCTGCGGCACGTTCTTGTCCCAATACGGTTTTTTCGGAGCCTTTGATAATGAAATAACCACCACAGTCCATTCTACATTCGCCGGTATGTAGAGAGTGAATATGGTTGTTTTGTTTTAGGACGCACACCGATGATTTCACCATAATTGGCAACTTACCAATATTAATTTTAGGTAGAAATTTCTCGAATGTTTTGGGCTGGTCCATATTTTCTGTGTTTCTCACAATATACTTTACGCGAATATCGACAGTCATCGCAGAAGAATATGTGAAATTTCGTATTTTAGCCTCTTGTGGCAACATCAGCTTGGTCGCTCCATTGTTTTCGTGGATTTGGGGAGGATACATTTTGAAATTTTCGAAGTACACGTATACAGCCAAAGTGTATTTATTGTGTTCTGGCACATAGTCATTTTCAGAGCAGATTTCAACTGGATTAAACATCTGGATTGTTTGTTGGATTTGGTAGTTGACAAAATGATTGTATGATTCTATTTGATGTCTCACTAAGCGTTCGAGGTGTTGTCCATCGAAATAGGATTCAATCAGTTTGAATGGTTCTTCCAAATATTTACCCAGATGGTCTAGCAAATAGGATTCATCAAATAGAGGATTCTTTTCGTATTCTTTAGACATATTGAAATGAGACTTATGTGCCATACTAAATCTAAATGAATAATGTAATCAATTTTTTAGATTCTTTCTGAAAATGTAATTTGTAATTGTGATAAAATGTTCTTATTAAAATCTTATTACAGAGTAAAAAGTGAAATAAAATGAGTGAAAAACGGACCATTCAGATAAACCCCGAATCGTTTAAAGTTTCGAAACAAAGTACGACAAGGAAAAAACGAGATGCGTCGCCTAAAATTCAACTGAAAAGTAATAGAGAAGATAAAAAACAAAATCAGAAATCGATTCGCCGCAACATTATCAAGATGATTCGCGAAAAACAACAAGACGAATACAGGAAGATGTTTGACGATAAAAAGAGTAGCGAGCCTTCGAATAAATCCAGCAATCCTGTGACAGATGATTTTTCCAAAGACTTTGAAGATTCTTATAAATTTCTTTCTGAATTAGCGGCGAAAGAAGCCGGTGAGGTGAACAGCAATTTATCGAAGAGTTTCAAGAAATATCCCGATATAACTCCAACAGAATCATTATTATTGCAGCCGTCTATGAGGATAGAACCCAACGAAAATGTTGCGCTGGATATTCCGGATGAACTGAAAATGCCTGCGAGCAATATTCCTTTTCAGTACAAACCACAGACCCCACAATATGGATGTTTGAAAAATGGAAATCTACCGACATTCAGAACTTGGAAGAATCAGACACAAAAAATATATCCTAAACTTGGTCCTACACCTCATTCTGTCCATCCTCCTGCTCATCCTTCTACTCATCCTTCTACTCATCCTCTTCCGCAAAGACCGATTGAACCTTCTCCTGTAGGACCGGTATTTAACAAGCCGTGTATTGTATCAAACCCTACGGAGAATCAGCCCACTTCAAGTCCAGTGTTGGAAGTATCACAATTTCAGTTGAAACCACCCGCACAGAAATCTTCTTGGGAAGAAGCGTTGGAAGTCCAAAACAAGATTAAACGTATGAAGAATAAAATGATTGCCGAGAAAAAGGCGACATTTTCGAGTATGATGAAGCCTAATAAGAAACAGATTCGAAATAGAAAGCAGCGAAAAATATATAGGAGAACGTATAAAGTAGGCAAGTCGACCGTATTACCCAAAGTAGGTGTATTGGTATCCAATCATACAATTCGAAGTCGTATCAAGAACCAAACGAACGAGTTGTCGAAAGTTCCCATCAAAGATGTTCGTCGGTTTTTGATCAAAAAAGGATTCATCAAGGTAGGAACGGTGGCGCCACCAGATGTACTGCGAAAAATGTTTGAAAGTGTTTCGACGGTTTGTGGAGAAGTGAAGAATCACAATTCTGAGAATATGCTGTATAATTTTTTGAATGATAAGGAGTAAATATGCCTTATGAAAAAATTGATGAGATTCGATTTTTTCGATATATTTTGTATATCGGAAAATGAAACAAACTATCGGATATATTTATGTTAGAAATCATACATCATATGATATTGAGGGTGTTTGTAAAATGGGTAAGGCAAAAAACATTCCCGAAAGGGACACACAATACGCTACTGGTGAGATAACGAGAGGATATTTCGAAGCGGTATATGAAGTGCCAATGATAGAGAGGGGAATTATTGAACTATTATTACAATATGAGTTTCGTGAATTAAATGTGAAATTTGATGCTGGAACTGAATTTTACAAGAAACAAATTATTCATCTGATTGAACCCTTTCTAATAAGGCATGATATTGAGTATAGAAAATTATCCAAACAAGAAATTAGTCAGTTGGTCAGATGCACCAGAGAGAGAGCAAATAAGAAAATATGCGTTCAATCATTGATTAATATGCTAAACTCCAAGAGAAGAAATATGAATAATTTTTCCTATACGCCAAGAAGATACCAAACCGTCATTATTGAAAAGTCAACTATACATTTTCAAAGACACGATAAAGGTTTGCTTGTATTAGTATGTGGTGTTGGAAAAACATTAATATCATTATGGATTACACAAGAGCTGAAGTCAAAAACTATTATCATTGGTGTTCCCAACACTTTATTATTAGAACAATGGAAAAAAGTTACCAGTATTTTGTTTCAAGACGTGCCTTGTTTAATTGTAGAAAAAGGTGTTGATGATGTAATGATTAGAACGTTCTTGATGATGAATAGGGGAAGGTGTATTGTAATAACTACATATGCTTCATCATGTAAAGTATATGAAGCAACACAAGAAATCAAAATGATATTTGATATGCAAATAAATGATGAATGCCATCATTTAACAACAAATAATATAAACGAAGAAGAAAGAAAAACATATGCGAATATGTTGAAAATAAAATCTATAAAACAATTATCTTTAACCGCGACATTAAAGATAATAGAAGAAAGTGAAAATTCAAGAGATGAAGATATTATTGTTTCAAATGATAATGTAGAATATTTTGGAGATATAATCGATAGAAAATGTTTGTTATGGGCGATCAATGAAAATATTATTTGTGATTATGATATTCAAACCATTATCACAAATGAAGAACGATTAGAAAAACAACTATCGATGTTTCATATTATTCAGGAAAATGATAAGAGACTGTTTTTGACTGCGTATGCGTCTTTAAAAAGCATATTTGATGGACACTCACATCATTTAATAATATATTCAAATAAACAATCAAGTTGTACAAAAATAAATGAATATGTAAAAAAGCTATTGGATGATAACTATTTCGACATCCCATATTTATATAGTTCAGATTATCATAGTGTAATGAAATCAAAACACCAAAAAGAAATAATATATAATTTCGAAAAGGCGAAGTTTGGAATAATTACTTGTGTCTATTGTTTAGGTGAAGGATGGGATTTTCCATTATTGGATGGTGTTGTATTTGCTGAAAATATGACATCAAATATCCGTATACTTCAATCCGTATTAAGAGCAAGTAGAAAAAACCAAAAAGATACAAATAAAAAAACCAAAATCATTTTACCGATTTTGAATAGAGATGACTGGTTAGAAAACAACGAAAATCCTGATTTGAAAAAGGTAAGAGAAGTTATTTATCAAATGGGATTAGAAGATGAAACTATTACTCAAAAAATCAAGGTGTGTAAAATTGAGATTGAAAAACAAAAAACTAAATCAAAAGAAAAACAAGAAAGAGAAATGGTTGATGAGTTTGGTGAATACGATGATGAACTAACACAAAAATTAAGATTGAAAACAATAAGAAGAACTGCTCTTGCTACAACATATGAAAAGGCAATAAAGATAATTTCTGATAAAAATATAAAAAGTAAAGAAAGTTATTATGAATTATGTGAAAGAGATAATAGGTTATCCAAAAAACCGGAAATAGCATTCAAAGGACAATTTACAAATTGGATAGAGTATTTAAGTATTGAACGAGTGTATTATGATTTGGAAATCTGTAAAAATAAAGTAGGTGAGTATTTATTGATGTATCCTGAAATAAAAAAACATTATTTGGACTTATCAATCGTAAGTAATGAATTGTGTAAAATAGACACATTATTTCCTCCATATGGTTTATGGGTTGAATACTATAGAGTGAAGGATTTGGGCGATATAATTACGTTAACAAATAAGAAAAAAAACAGGGGTGTTATTTTGTAAATACTCAGGAATTGTAATGTTTAGAAATAATTAAGGAAAAAATCCTTTTTTTTCTAATGTAATAAACATAAGCTTTAATTTAATATAAAGAAATAATAACTTATATGATTATAGCAATGTCAAAACAATATTCCTGTGATTTGTGTAAAAAGGTCTTTAATCAAAAAATTGATTTCACAAGACACCAAAATAAGAAAACATCTTGTATAACACTTATTAAAATGCAACAAATTGTTCAAACAAATAAAATCAAAATGGATAATAAAACCAGTCTTATCAGTGTATTCAAATCGTGTTTGAATGTATTGAGAGACAACGAAGGTTTGACTGGTGAGAAAGCGTTGAGAAATTTGTCTTATTTGCTAATATTGAAATTACTTGAACCTCATTTTGAAGGTGAAATAGATATTGATGGTTATGAATACGATTTTAGTCATATCGAGGATGAAATGGTCGAAAGACACAAAAATAAATTGTTAGAAATTGCTCGTTTTAGTAATTTGTCAAATGAAAAAGAGGATAATATTTCTGTAAATATGAAATATTTATGGGATGATATTTTGTCAAATCATCCTACTACAAAAAATATATTCTTGACAGGTAAAGGTTTTGATATTCAATACAAATCAACTTATAAAAAATTAATTGACAAACTAAACTCTCTTGACTTATCACAAACTGAATATGATGTTTTGGGTAATGCATATGAGGAAGTTATTCAAGATATTATGACAGGTAAAGTGTTGGGACAATACTTTACTCAACCATTAGTCAAGAAAATGATGGTTAAATTAATCAATCCACAAATATATCCTGATGGAAAAATAGATACTTGTGGAGACCCTACTATGGGAACCGGTGGTTTCTTGATTACCTATTTACAATACATTTTACAACAAGCAACCGCTAAAAACATTAAACCTGATTGGAATTTTATCAAAACCGAAGGATTATATGGTAAAGAAATAGAACCTGATACATATCAACTGGCGGTTTCAAATATGTTAATCTCATCAGGTCATATGTTCGAACAACTGGATAGAGGTGATAGCATTCGTGTTCCTATCACAGGAAAGTTTGATAATATTCTTGCAAATCCACCATTTGGAATTAAAGGATTAAAATATGATGATTTTGAAAGTCCATTGAAAAGTGAATATGTTCCTATAAAAACAGATAATGCTGTTTCCTTGTTTATTCAATCCATTATTTATATGTTGAAGATTAATGGTAAATGTGCGGTTGTATTACCTGACGGACAAGATTTATTTTCAAAAACAAATACCACATTAGTTGCGATTAGAGAATATCTTATGAAAACTTGTGATTTGAAAGAAATTATATATCTACCATCAGGTATATTTACATACACATCTATTAAAACTTGTGTGTTTTATTTTGTGAAAAAGAGAGAAGGAAGTGATGTTTTGGAAACCAAAATTAAAGTATCCAAAACTCAAAAAGAAACAGGTAGAGATTACAAGTTTTCAAAAACACATCAAACAACCAAAGTTAAGTTTTATGATTACAATCCTTATGAAGATGTTAAAAATCTATTGGTTGAAGTTCCAATTGAGAAAATTGTGAGTAATTCATATTCACTTAATTATGCTGAATATATGAAAGATGAAACAGAGGAAGAACAATATGAAGATGGTGTAGTTGTAAAAACACTTGGAGACGTTTGTAATTTTCAAAATGGTTATTCATTCAAATCAACTGATTATGAAAAACAAAATGAAACAAATACCGGCATTCTACAAATTAAATCAATTCAAAATGGATTTATTGATGAAAATAAAATAACAGAATATATTGAAGAAAATAAAAAATATAAATTATTTGAAATACAAAAAGGGGATATACTAATAGCATTAAGTGGTGCTACAACAGGAAAAATTGGAATATATAATTTAGAACAAAAATCTTACTTGAATCAACGCGTAGGTAAAATAAATGCTAAAACTGGCATTAGTCAAAAATACATATATTATTGGTATGTTTGTTGTAATATTGATAGAAAAATATTAAATTTAGCACAAGGAACAGCACAACCAAATATATCAACAAATGATATATCAAATATTAAAATCCCATTTCCATCACTTGAACGCCAACAAGAAATCGTAAAATATTTAGATTTCATATACGAAAGGGCAAACAAAACAAGTACTGAGAAAATTTCGGAATTGAAGAAATTAAACGAGTTTTGTTTGAATAACCAAAAAATATTTGGCGATAATGTGGTAAAAACACTTGGAGAAGTTTGTAAGTTCTTACCAAAAAGTAAAAGAAAAGCATCTTATGGTGAAAAACAAGGACAATATCCATTTTATACATCATCTCAAACATGTAGTAAATATTGTGATGAATATGATTATGAAGAGGATTGTTTAATTATAGGAACAGGTGGAAATGCTAATATTAAATATAGTAGTAAGTTTTCCTGTTCTACTGACAATTTTGTAATTAAAATAAATCTGGGACAATCAGTAAAATATATATATTATTATCTTTCAATTAATATTGAAGTATTGCAAAAAGGGTTTGTAGGTGTAGGATTACAACATATTTCAAAAGAATATATTACTAATATAAAAATCCCAATTCCATCAATTGATCGCCAAAAAGAAATTGTTGACTACTGTGAATATAATGATACACTCATCAAACAATTAGAGAAAGAGATTGAAAATAATAAAAAACAAGCACAACAATTTATTACAGGTATTGTAAAATCACAAGTTCAAAACGAAATAGCGTCTGTTGATGAAGTATAATCATTCGAATCAATGAAAACCATATAAATATTTACTACCATAAAATCTAAATGGACGTATTTTATATTTTACAAGCATCTCTGATGACAAAATATATGAGCGAGCCAACAAACCCTTACATAATAATCCTTTTTTTAATTTACGCGGTATACAAGGCCACACCATCTTACATAATAGCACATATAAACGACACAATAGAATACTATTTGACGAGTGACTACAATACATCGTCAATTGTGATTCCTTTTCACTTGAAGGTATATTCTGGGTATAATCAAAAATCAATGGTAAAAACCCTGTATAGTGAGCGTTTCCACGCGATCAATCATCATTTGAAAAAGTATCATATTGACAAAATAAGTGCAATGACGGAAATAATAAATTTCGAGAACGGGCTGTATCTTGATATAAATAAATCGGATTTCATTTTGATTCCGAAGGATAGTCAAGTCATTCAAGTCGATAAGGATCAAGACATCAATATAGAAGTAATTTACGATTCGGTTTCGGAAGAGAAGGACGACAAAGAAAAAACCAAATCGCTGTATACATCGAAAAAGTATGTTTACCGAATCTTCAAAAAGGGGATAAATCAAGCATCGGTGATCAACGAATTTGTCGCACGGTTAGAAAAAGAATATCAAAACGACACCAGCAAATACGAGCAAATTATATTCGAATATAATAAATCCTACAACGACGACGAAGATTGTACATCGATTTCATTTAGTGAGACGCCGTTTCATACCAACAAATCATTCGACAATATTTTTTTCGAAGACAAATTCGAATTTATCAAGTTTTTGAAACCCTTCATAAAATCCACACGGAAAACCTTGGATATGACAAAATACGAACAATATGGAATTCCATTCAAAGGTATTTGTATGTTACACGGACCTCCTGGATGCGGGAAGTCGTCGCTAATAAAATCCACCATAAAACATACCGGTCGTCATTGTGTATTGGTACCGTGGTCGAAACTGAAGACTTGTAGTGAATTTGTCGCGCTTTTCCGACCTTTGAAAATCGGCAACCGAGTATATGAACAGAGTGAATTGGTGATAGTATTCGAGGATTTTGATGCGAATAATAGCGAGATACTAAAAACGCGAGAGAATTTGAAAACGGCGACTAAAACAAATGCGAAACCGATTATAGAATTCAGCGAGGAGAAACTTAAGAAGATATGTGAGGATAATTTCTTGGTACCGATGGCTTCTTCTGCAAATTCTGACGATTTGAATCTGGAATACATACTGAATGTCTTGGAAGGGATTGTCGAGTTACACGACAGTTTGGTGTTTTTCACGACAAACGATTTGAAAGCAATAGACCCGGCACTAAAACGTGTGGGTCGAATGGATAAGACGATAAAAATGGATTATATAACGAAGTCAGTGTTGGAAGAAATGTTGTGTTACTATTACAATATGAAATCATTGCAAAAATATAATAAAAAGATTGTCAGCGTTGTGAAAAGCAACACGTGTTACGCGAATATCGTACACAGTATATCAAAATCGGAAACTATCGACGATTTTTTCAAGGTGGTATAAGAAGCAACGAACACAAACATTTTTATCAAACAATATAAATATTTTTTCACTATTTATATAGTTTAATAAAATGCCACCTAAATTGTCGACGTATAATGTCCACCAACAATATTTCGATTTGTTTGAAGAATATCAAACAAAGTATGGTATAAAAACGATTATATTGATGCAGTGCGGGGCCTTTTTCGAAATATATGGAATCAAGATTTCCGATAACGATTACAAGTATTCTAATATAGAAGAATGTTCGAGATTGACGAATTTAAACATCGCCAACAAACATATTACTATGTTAGATGGAACGGTGGTGATGTGTGGTTTTCGCGAATATAGTCTGGACAAATATGTTGAACGGTTTGTATCTTTTGGATATACGGTTGTTGTATACATACAAACATCGACTTTAGCATCTCAACCGAGAACCCATCACGCAACACATTCGCCCGGAACATACATTTCATATGAGTCCACAAACACTACGGTATTATCAAACAATATAATGTGCTTGTGGTTGGAGAAATATAGTAATCTACGACAAAATACGGAAATGATTGTGTGTGGTATGGCGTGTTGCCATATGTTTACAGGGAAAACATCTATATATGAATATGAAACGGAATTTTTGATGACCCCAACGTCTTTCGATGAATTAGAACGGTATATATCTATGATATGCCCGAATGAAATACTTGTCGCGTCAAGGTTCTCGGAATCTCAAACAAAAACCATTTTACAATATAGTGGATTGAGAACCCAAAATATTCATTTGTATGATTTGAACGACACTACAAATGTTATGGTCGAGAACAGTCAAAAGCAGAATTTCATACAGCAAATATTATCGAATGTCTATGGCGAAGAAGCGTATAGTTTATGTGGAGAATTCCGGGATTTCGGTATGAGCACACAAGCACTTTCATTTTTGATAAATTATATTCGAGAACACAATCCAGATTTGGTAAGAAAAATAAGCATCCCAGAATTCACACAAGTATCCACCCGAATGATATTGGCGAACCATACTCTCAAACAGCTCAATATAATCGACGATTCGAACGAAGATAGCAAACAATATGGACACTTGTCGTCAGTGGCGAATTTCCTGAATAGATGTTTGACATCTATGGGGAAACGGTGTTATAAAAACCAAATTACAAATCCGGTGTTTGATGAATCTTGGTTAAATACTCAATACGATATGATAGAAGTGGTCAATGATATTGAAGAAGAGAGATTTGAGTATATTCGAAAACAACTGTTTCAGATCCACGATTTGGAAAAAATGGGGAGACAAATCGTAATGAAGAAAATATACCCGAATGCGTTTTATCTACTTTGTAAAAGTATAGAATCTGTAAGAAACATTTATTTGAATATTGAGAACCAGGATTTAATAAATCATTTAATGGAGAACCAAGAGCAAATGACCTCTACAGAGGAATGTTGTAACAACATTCTCGAATTTATCAACGCACATCTCGAAATAGATAAATGCTCGTCTCTGAATAAATTATCAGGGTTTGATTTCAACTTTATTAAACCGGGAATATTCGATGTGTTGGATAACGTCTTTAAAGATTATCAAGACAATTTGAAGGTATTCCACGATGTGCACCTTTTCCTAAATAATCTAATGAAAAAGGTAGAAAAAAAAGACATCGAATATGTGAATATCCACGAAACAGAAAGGTCCGGGGCTTTTCTCCAAATCACCAAAAAGCGGGGAGAAGTCCTGAAGGGTTTGTTGAAAAACTGCGCGCAAGATGATAAAATCGTTTTTTCAGAATCGTTTATCATTCCATATAAGGATATTCGCACGGTGAAAGCTTCGGCGTCCAAGGAAACCATCGAATTTCCTCAATTGGTAAGAGTTCAAAATAAAGTCGCAGAACTCAAAGAAAGGGTTTCTGTAGAAATTTCACGGGCGTTCTCGGAGTTTCTTACTATGTTTGAGAACAAATGCTTTCCGTATTTCTATAATGTTACACGGTATATAACTGATTTGGATGTATTACAAAGTAAATCGTATATATCTCGAAAGTATAGTTATCATAAGCCTGTGATCGATAGTGCACGCGACAAATCATATTTTGATATTGATGGGTTGCGACACGTTCTAATAGAACATATCCAACAAAATGAAACATATGTAACAAATAACGTGTCTATGGGAAATGACCACGAACTCGGAATGCTTTTATTTGGAACCAACGCAGTGGGTAAAACGAGTTTTATTCGTGCGTGGGATCCCCGGGTACCGAGCTCG
>JGI24922J38493_100278_pt1 | contig 31836 bp, 29 predicted proteins | sample LinPFosplate10_FD_38493 | JGI IMG/M metagenome (IMG submission 38493)
TGCAGGTCGACTCTAGAGGATCCCACTATCCCCGAAAAGGGACATGATGAAATTTCTGTTCACATCTGGTCAGAGAAAGATCAGGAGCGGTATAGAGTTGAAGAGGAACGAGAGAAAAGAAAGGAGTTTTTGATCAACATTGTAGTCCCAAAAGAAATATTCAAAAGCAAATCCGGGGAACTGATGGTCTGGACCTCCAAACATTATGTTCCGGTCGAAACCATCGTCAAAGATTATATTTTGCTAGGCGATCTGCACGCCCGTTTCACCCGTCGAGAAGTCCGCCCCTAGCCAGCTATCCTCTGCGCAAAGGAGATCATTGCAAAACCTTGCTCGTCATCGCAGGCGACTGAATGGAGCTTGGCGAACAGATAGCAGAGTCTTTTTCAGTCGAGACAATTTTTTGTTCGCAGAAAATGCTACTGCTCTTTGCTACCGGTCGCTGACCGATGGTTAAACATCAAAAGCCGGAACAGGTAGATCCTGCCAGATATTCACTTCAGTAGTCTCATCCAAATTGACCTTGCCAAAATGGACCGTATAAGGTTTCTCATTTTCGCAATCATACTCGACGGAAATTTTTTCTATTTCCCATTTTCCGGACTCCGGACCCACCAGCGTTAAGCTATGGGCAAAGCTGTTCACGTCAAAACTACCCTCGAACAGCATTCCGGGCTCTGCCGATCCTGTAGCATTGTCAAAAGGTAGTTTATGGTTATTGAAATTAAAATGTACCGGCTCAGACATCCCCTGCTGACCGGTTTGCACTTTGACTTTAAACGTATTGATTCTTGGCATGGTTCCCCTCAGGAAAAATATGGATTCAAACCCGCTGTGTGATCGGTTTCATCGAAGATCGCGCCCACCTTGGGCACGGCCGTCCTGAATGAGGTATGAATTCCCTGTTTAAGGGTCAAGTCAGCGGCACTGCAACCCTGGCACCCTCCCCCCATTTGTATGGTGACTGAATTTCCTTTAACGGCAAGCAGACTAATGTTACCGCCATGCCCGGCTACTCCCGGATTGACCTCGGTGTCGATCACTTTTTGAATTCCTGCTCGAATTTCTTCTTCAGAAGGCAGGTCAGAAATTATTTTTCCTGCAATGAGACCATCATCTGCCAGCAACACTTCTCGAATTGCCGCACCGATCTCCTTAGCCAAAGGAACCCAGTCAACCAAGGTTTTGTCTTTGCGGGTGACCGTCACAGTGGACTCACATACCAATGCGGTTTCAACATCATCCAGGCAAAATAAAGCTTCAGCGAGGGGCGACTCCGCCGCGCTTTCGAATCCCGAGAAATACCAGGAGTATCCCTTCATCAAGGGTCGATTAACGGTGAAAAGACATTGATCTCCCGTCGGAGAAGGTTGCGCTTTGATTAACACATCAGCAGAATCTTCCGGGAAGACACCTTCAGATATAGAAGCGATTTGAAGAACACTTCGAACCGGAGGAAAGTTTGACACATCACCTGTTTCGGATTCCGGTTCAGGGGCTTCAGCAACTGGTTTTTTTTCAACTTCCAGCACCGAGGGTTCGGGCTCGACATCCTGCTTCATGCCCGTGAAAAAACGTTTAATAAAATTCAAAGGATCATCTCCTATTATATATTTCTGATATCAAAATCCCGGATAACTCTCTATTCTTCATATAGATGCTAGATTGCGTAGAAAGTCGCAAATTCTTCAATAATATTTTCCCTAAAATTGAGGCTTCATCCTGCAATATTGTTTACAATCGCGCCTTTAGCCCCAAAATCATCATTTCTGCCACAGTTTTACAGACATCTCAGTGTGAAAGAAATATGAGAACGGTCAAACCTGAAAAGCGTTTTGGAGTAACTCAATTTGCCAGGAGTCGGGGCCTTCGGCATCGGATGTCAAAGCCACCACATCGAACCGCATGGGTTTGTCTGAGATCCTTTTTCGGGACAGAAAGCTCTGGGCTGTCTGGATAATCTTTTTTTGTTTTGCTGGGGTCAACGCATTTAAAGGATGACCAAATTCGTGGTCCGCACGCGCTTTGACTTCAACAAAAACGATCACCCCATCCTGTTCAGCAATGATATCTATTTCACCCACTTTTGAACGGAAGTTTTTTTCAAGAATCCGGTAACCTTTCTTTTTTAAAAACCTCAATGCGGCGGACTCGCCTTCGCGACCAAATTTTAATCGTTCCTGAGTCAATAAAGTTCTCCTTCCAGCGTGACGCTGGGCTCAAAGTGAAACCACTTGGTGCGGGATCGCAATACCCTCTCCCTCAAATGCATGCTCTGAAAGGATGTAATGAGCAATAACTCTATCTGGCTAGCTAAAATTCATCTCGTTTTAAAGAGTCATTGCCCCATTCCCCGCCCACGATAGTGGGCTAGTGGGCGGAGTACCTCCGCGGGTAATTTGCAATGTCATCTTATTATGGGCAGGCTCAACAAGCCACGCTCATTGCTTCCCACGCTAGTGGGCGGTATTCCAGTTTTTTCCCCATCCCATATCTACCACTAGAGGGACTTTTAGAGGGACCACTCCCTCCATTTCATTTTTAACCAGAGCCCGCATTTCCTGTTCTTCTGCTTCCGGGCATTCAAACACCAGTTCATCATGAACTTGCAGAATCATTCGGGATTTCAGTTTTTTCTCCCTGATTTTTCGCGCCAGTTGAATCATCGCCAGTTTGATCATGTCTGCCGCACTTCCCTGGACCGGAGAGTTGATGGCAACCCTGCCTGCCGCCTCACGCAATTGCCGATTCTTACTCAGAAGATCAGGCAGATACCGCTTTCGGTTCATAAGGGTCTTGGTATAGCCAACTTCCGTTGCTTCGGCCACGGTGGTATCCATATAAACTTTGACTTGTTTATAAAGCGCAAAATATTGATCGATAAATTTTTTGGCCTCTTTGGGGAAAATTTTCAATTGCCGGGACAGGCCGAAAGCACTCAATCCATAAACAATGCCAAAGTTTACCGCTTTGGCCATTCTTCGGGCCTCCGCATCCAAACGATCAGCAGTGGTCCCAAAAATTTCCACAGCGGTACGGGTGTGAATATCTTCACCAAATTGAAACGCTTCAATCAAAGCTTCATCCCCAGACAGGTGGGCAAGGATTCGCAACTCAACCTGGGAGTAATCCGCTGACAGCAGAAAATTATTTTCTTCTGCTATAAATGCTTTGCGGATTTCACGGCCCATCTCGGTACGGATCGGGATGTTCTGCAGGTTCGGGTTACTGCTACTCAATCTACCTGTAGCTGCCACGGTCTGGTTGAAGGAGGTGTGGACCCTTCCCGTCTTCTTGTATATTTCATCCTGCAACGCATCCACGTATGTGGACTTGAGTTTGCCCAATTGCCGGTAGGACAATATCAGTTCAGGAAGATCATGTTCTGCTGCCAGTTGTTCCAACACAGAAACATCGGTTGAATAGCCGTTCTTGGTTTTCTTGATAACAGGCAATCCCAGTTTTTCAAACAGAATCACCGATAGCTGTTTGGGGGAATTGATATTAAACTCCTCCCCGGCACTGGAATAGATTTTCTTTATATATTCAGCGATCTTTCCCTGTATCAGTTTGGAAAATTTTTGCAGATGCTCTTTATCTAGTTTCATCCCATGGATTTCCATCTCTGCAAGAACTTCTAATAGCGGCACTTCCAGTTCTTCAAAAAGTTTCAGGTCGTCACCCTGCAAGAGAGGGGAAAGCTTCTCATACAATCGCCAGGTGATATCCGCATCTTCCGCCGCATACCCCGTCGCAAGATCAATATCCACCTCGTCAAACCCGATCTCTTTGGATGCAGTCCCCACCATGTCCTTGTATTTGATGGTGGTATGACCCAGATAATCGCGAGCCAGGTCGTCCATATTATGTCTCCTGCCGGAAGGATTCAAAATATAGGAAGCCAGCATGGTGTCGAATGCTATGCCCCGCAGGTCAACCCCGGCTTGCCTCAAAACGATCAGATCGTATTTAATATTCTGACCGACTTTTTTAATTTTTGGGTCTTCAAGTAAAGGTTTGAGTTTGTTTAAAACCCAGTCGAGTTGCAGTTGTTCGGGAACCCCCAGATAGCGATGGGTTAAAGGGATGTAACAGGCCACCCCTGCCTCGCAGGAAAACGAAATCCCCACCACCTGCGCCCGGACTGGATGTAAGCTTGTCGTTTCCAGATCCAGCGCAAAAACTCCAGCCTTCCGCAATAGCTTGAGCCATCTTTCGAAATCAGCTTCGGTGAGAATCGTTTCGTATCGACTTTCAATGGATGGTGAGGCCTCGATGGGGTCAGAATCATCTTCCAATTCCCCGAGCATGGATGAGAATTCAAACTCAGAAAATAGTTTTTTCAGTTCCGCATTATTAGAGGGCTTGAGCTCAAAGCTTTCGAGTTCAAACTCCAGGTCCATAGACGTATCAATGGTTACCAATTGACGACTGAGTAGAGCCATCTCCTTATCCTGAACCAACTTTTCCTTAAGTTTTTTCTTATCCACTTCATCTATCCGTTCGTATAACTCATTGATCGAACCAAATTTACGAATAAGCTCTGAAGCGGTCTTAGGCCCCACCCCTTTAACACCGGGAATGTGATCGCTGGAATCGCCCATCAACCCCATCACATCAATAACCCGGTCTGGAGTCACGCCAAACTTTTCCTCCACATCTTCTATGCCAAACCATTTATTTTTCATGGTATCGAGCATGCGGATATCGGGGCCGACCAACTGCATCATGTCCTTATCCCCACTGACAATGACAACCCGGAGTCCTTTCTCCATGCCTTTTTTAGCCAGGGTCCCCATTATATCGTCGGCCTCAAAACCCGGAACCCGTACACTGTGGATATTAAAAGCCTGCACGAGAGGTTCAAAATAAGGAAATTGTTTTACCAGGTCTTCGGGAGGTGCCTCGCGGTTGGCTTTATATTCTTCATACATTTGGTGACGGAAAGTCTTTTCCTTGCTGTCAAAAGCCACCGCCAGATAATCCGGCTTTTCGTCTTTCACCACCTTCTGCAACATATTGATGAAACCATACAGGGCATTGGTGGGGAACCCTTTGGATGTGGACAGAATTTGTCGGATGCCAAAATAGGCCCGGAATATGTAGGAAGAACCATCTATCAGGTAGAGGGATTTAGGTTTGGTCATGGCGGCCCTTTGAAAGATAAAAAAATGATGCCCAAGTATAAAGTCGCGGCTTTACCGTGTCTAATTAATTGTGTTATTATAAAAGCTCCTTCTGGTAATGAACTAATTGAAATAAAAGGCTTAAATTGGAGCCCCACTAAAATGCGCGCCCTGAAAGGTTCGTCAGAAATGCAGGATGCCCAGGCCCGGATGATTATCGAAACCGCCCGCAGAGTTTTGGCCATAGAGAGTCAGGCTGTAGCCGGATTGGAAAGCAGGATCGATTCCCAATTCGTCGATGTCGTGCGTCACCTGAACGATTGTGAACATCTTATCGTTACGGGAGTAGGAAAATCCGGGCTGATAGGAAAAAAAATAGCCGCCACGTTTTCGAGCATCGGATTGCCCACCCTCTTTCTGCATGCGGCGGAAGCCAGCCACGGAGACTTGGGAATGATTTCTAAGGGGGATACCGTGATTGCCATCTCCAACAGCGGGGAAACGCAAGAGGTGGTTAATTTGCTCCCGGTTTTTAATCGAATTCATTGCACTCTGGTGGGGATGACCGGCAATATGAAGTCTTCCCTGGCTAAACGAAGCGATTTTGTTCTCGACATTAGCGTTAAAGAGGAAGCCTGCTCTAAAGATCTGGTGCCGACTGCCAGCACAACGGCCACCCTGGCAATGGGGGACGCCCTTGCGATGGCATTTATGGAACTGCGCGGAGTGCAGGAAGAGGATTTTGCCCTCAACCATCCTGGTGGCAGTCTGGGACGAAAACTGCTCACTCTGGTCGATGATCTGATGCATTGTGGAGAGGATATTCCCAAAGTAAAAGAAAATGCTGACATCTATCAAGTACTCAAGGAAATATCCCAAAAAAGATTAGGCACAACGGTGGTAGTCGGCGATAAGGATCAACTGCTCGGCATCATTACGGATGGAGATTTAAGACGCCTGATAGAGAACAAAAAAGATATTTCCCAGGTCCACGCAAAAGACATGATGGCAACCCATCCCAAAACAATTTTAAAAGGTACCCTGGCGGCAAAAGCCGTTAGAATCATGCAGGACCATTCCATCACCTCCTTGGTAGTAGTCCATGAAGACCAGAAAATCGAAGGAATCATTCATCTGCACGATATTCTCAAAGCAGGTGTTGTTTAACCCTTACCCATCCCATCCAAATTATGACCGGCGAAGAAATCAGAAATAAATTCCTGCAATATTTTAAAGACCGTGGGCACACGGTTGTATCCAGTTGTCCGCTTGTTCCCAAAAATGATCCAACACTTATGTTCACCAACGCAGGCATGGTGCAATTTAAAGATGTGTTTCTGGGTGAAGAGAAAAGAAGCTACAACCGGGCAGTTTCGGTACAAAAATGCGTTCGCGCAGGTGGCAAGCACAATGATCTCGAAATGGTGGGACGCACGGCACGGCATCACACTTTTTTTGAAATGCTGGGTAACTTTTCGTTCGGGGATTATTTCAAGAAGGAAGCCATTCAGTTTGGCTGGGAATTCTTAACCGATGTGATTGGCCTGCCGCGGGACCGCTTGTACATTTCTGTCTTCCAGGATGATGACGAAGCCTTTAACCTTTGGGTTAATGAAGTAAAAATGCCGCGTGAACGAATCTATAAGATGGGAGAAAAAGATAACTTCTGGGCTATGGGACCCACCGGCCCCTGCGGCCCCTGCTCGGAAATATTTATCGATCAGGGCAAAGACATCGGCTGTGGACAACCTTCCTGCGAGGTCGGTTGCGATTGTGATCGGTTCCTGGAAATCTGGAATCTGGTTTTCATGCAATACAATCGAGATGAGTCCGGCAAACTCACTCCGCTGCCCAACCCCTGCATTGATACGGGGATGGGACTGGAAAGACTGGCCGCTGTCGTGCAAGGCCGCACCACTAATTACGACACAGACCTCATGATGTCCATCATCAGCGAGGCGGCCCGCATCACCGGCAAAGAATATGGCAGATTCGATGAAGTGAATGTCTCCCTTCGGGTATTGACCGATCATGCCCGCGCCGCTGTGTTTCTAATCAGTGATGGAGTCATCCCCTCCAATGAAGGCCGGGGTTATGTCTTGCGCAAAATCATGCGGCGGGGACTGCGTCACGGAAAACTTCTCGGGCAGAAAGGTCCTTTCTTTCACCGTATCACTCACAAGGTCATCGATGACTTTGGAGAAGCGTACCCCGAATTGAATAGTAACAGGGACTTCATTCAAAAAGTGGTCCTTAACGAAGAAGAAAGTTTCGGCAATACCCTTCATTATGGAACTCAACGTCTCGATGAAATTCTGGAAAAAGTTCGCAAGGAAAAACTCACTGTCATCCCAGGAGAAGAAATCTTTAAGCTGTATGACACATATGGCTTTCCTACAGACCTGGTAGAAGAAACGGCTAAGGATGCAGGGCTGACCCTCGATATGGAGGGCTACACCCGAGCCATGAACGAGCAGAAAACCAAAGCCACGGCTTCCTGGAAAGGTTCGGGAGAAAAAGAAGTTTCTACCTTTTATAAAGAATTCCTGCAAACCTCACCGCCAACTCTCTTTGAAGGCTATGGGGCCGTTGAAGGCGAAGGCAAGGTATTAGCTATTTTAAAAAACACGGCACCGGTAGAATCTGCCAACGCTGGAGATGAGATAGAATTTCTGACCGACAAAACCCCCTTTTATGGCGAATCCGGAGGACAGGTGGGTGATTCGGGTCAAGCTTCAAATGAAAATGTTCAACTGGAATTACATGACGCAAACAAACCTCTGCCCGGCTTGATTGTTCATAAAGCAAAAATTACTCAGGGAACCCTTCGTACCGGGGATACTCTGACTCTGAAAGTAAATCGTCAGACCCGAGGAGACACTGCACTCAACCATTCCGCCACTCATCTTTTGCATGCGGCACTCAAAGAAGTATTGGGCGACCATATCAAGCAGGCTGGCTCGCTGGTTGCCTCTAATCGATTGCGATTTGACTACACCCATTTTTCTCCGCTGACGGACAAAGAAAGAACCCGCATTGAGGCCCGTGTAAATGAAAAAATTCGGGAGAATATTCAGGTTTACACAAAGGAAATGGAAATTGATAATGCAATAAAAGAAGGCGCCATGGCCCTGTTTGGAGAGAAATATGGAGAGACCGTGCGGGTTGTCGATGTCCCCGGTTTCAGTAAAGAATTATGCGGGGGCACTCATGTCAACGCGACCGGTGATATCGGTTTGTTCCGAATTACCTCAGAAGGAGGCATCGCCTCCGGCGTTCGACGCATCGAAGCTGTAACCGGTGCCACGGCTTACGACACCATCCGGGCAGAGCAGGAGTCGTTATCAGCAATTCGCGATCTCTTAAAAGCCCCTTCCAATGAGGAACTGGTAAAGTTAAAAAAACTGTTGGAAAAAAACCGGCAGTTGGAAAAAGAAATCTCATCATTAAAAGAGAAAATGGTCAGCGGCAAAGAGTCTACCGGTACGAATGATGTGCAAAAACTGGGAGAGATTTCGTACCTGATCAAGAAACTGGAAGGCATGGATGCAAAAACCCTGCGCACATTTATCGACAACGCCAAGAACCAATTAAAGTCCGGAATTGTTGTCGTGGGTTCGGTGGCTGATGGAAAAGTTTCCCTGGCTGCAGGTGTCACGAAAGACTTGACGGATAAATATCATGCAGGAAATATCATCAAGCAAATCGCGGCAATTGTGGGAGGAAGTGGCGGCGGCAGGCCAGATATGGCCCAAGCCGGGGGTTCTCAGATTGACAAACTTGATGAAGCCCTTACGAAAGCTAAAGAATTGATCCACTCCATCTAATCCCACGCTGAAAGTTCTGTAGAAATGGTCCAGGGAATCCTGTATTATTTCCTCTTCAACCATTAATTTAACCGGTTTAAATTTTCCGGAAAGGAATAGACATGAACGATATTCTGGGTTCCTCAGGTACCAGTTCCCCGATCAATCCCATCAGGAAAAAAGAACTTGATAACAATTGGAAAGCCGTTGCGGCTAAAGCGGTCACCGATGATGAGTTCAAAAAAGTACTGTCCAAAGATCCCCTTAAAGTTCTGGAAGAACATGGGTTGAAGATAGGTCCTGATATCAAAATCATTTTTGATGAAACGAATCAGGAATATAACGCAAAAGTTTCCTCAGACGCTTCAGAAGAATCACAGGCTGAAGCCCAGTGGTGGACCTGGCGATTAAAGATGATCAAAGAGTTTGGTCAGGAACTGGACCGCAAGGTGGGAACCGTAGCCGGATTTGATGAAGGTTGCGGAAACGAATTGAGCTGAAAAATACGCGCCCGTAGCTCAGCTGGATAGAGTATCGGTTTCCGGTACCGAGGGTCGGAGGTTCGAATCCTCTCGGGCGTACCATTTTCAAAGGCATTCAGGAGTTTCCTGAATGCCTTTTTCTTTGCCAATAACGCTTTTCCATTTGAGATTCGCATAAAAGCATTTATAAATATTTTTACAGTTTGCGCACTAACTTAGTGGCTACAAATGTTGGCAATTAAAAGTATTTCCTTCTAGATTGATAATATTTTTTACTTTCCTATCCACTTCTCGAATACAAGTTTTCGTATTTCTCCTCCCTGATTCGTTATACTGAAGCTGGTATTCAGTGAACAGAAAACATTTTCAAATACGGTTTCTAAATTCCACGGGGAGAACGAGTCTTGGAGCCATTCAATTGCAATTCTGCTTTAATATTTTTTTCGCATGACAACAATTTCCCATCAGTTCAAGAACTTCATTTCTTTGATCCCAAAAGTTTTCTCAAGAGTGATGTCTCACAGACAATTATAATCTGGAGAGCTCACTAATGGACATCCAGGAGCTGTTTAATTCGGATGTACAGATCCCTTCACTTCCGGATGTCTATTACGATTTCAAAAAGGCTATGGATGATCCCGAAGGATCCTTTGACGAAATTTCAAATATCATAGCCACTGACCCCGGACTTTCCGCAAGACTTTTACGAATCGTTAATAGTGCTTTTTATGGATTTCCCTCACAGATAGAAACCATATCGCATGCCATAGGGGTGGTTGGATTGGAACAATTGAATAATCTGGTCATCTCAACCGTTATCATGGAACGGTTCAAAGGCATTCCTGACAGTGTGATGAACATGGACTCATTTTGGAAACATAGTATTGCCTGCGGACTGGCGGCTAAAATAATTTCTTCGCACAAAGAGGAACCTAATACGGAAAGGTTTTTTGTCGCGGGAATGCTCCATGATATTGGGCGACTGGTAATAGCTCTGACCGCACCGTTCAACATCCTATCTGTATTCATGCGATGCAAAGCTGAAAACATTTCCCTGCAAGATGCCGAGAAAGACATATTAGGGTTTACTCATGCAGATGTCGGGAAGCACCTTTTAAAAACCTGGAACCTTCCTGTTTTTCATCAAGAGATTGTTAGCAATCATCATCAACCTGACAAAAATACCACTTTTGCTAAGGAGGCTTCCATCGTGCACGTAGCGGACCATTTAGTCAATAAACTGGAACTCGGAGATAGCGGGGAAAGTGCGTTTCCCTCTCCCCTGAACTCAACAGCTTGGAACAGACTCGATCTGGCAGGCCAAATTTCTCTGGAAAGCCTGGGTAAGGAAATCCAAAAACAATACGATGCCACCGTGCAAGTATTTTTACAAGCGGCCTGAAATTTCGCCACCCCTTGGCGTGGTTGAAATATTTAGAGCCTGGCGAATCGTGCTTAAAAGTGCTTCCATGTTCACGGGTTTATCGATGCAGGAATGAGCACCTTTTGCAAGAAATTCATGATTTGCCTCTATAATCGCGGAAACCATAAAAATTATTGTTTCCGGCAATTCTTCTCTTAAACGCGTTAATAGCTTCACCCCACCCTGAGGCATCCGAACATCCAGCAAAATACAATTTGGCTTAAACTCCATCGCCTTTATGAGAGCTTCCTGCCCATTCGATGCAATTTGGACCGAAAACCACTTACGGGATAAATATTTTGAGAGCAATTGGCAGGCTTTTATTTCATCGTCAACCACCAGTATTTTTGAATTTATCATTTGGAACACTCTCATTCCGACGAGGACTAAACTTTTAATTATTGGTTTATCCCAAATCCAATATATTACATTAGATATTATTGTAACATATAATAAGGCTTTCAAGGTAATATATTCTGAAATAAATTTAATTACGGTTTTTCAAGTAATTTCATTTCAGGAATAAAGTTTATTTTAAAAATATTCGATAAAAATATAAGAACTAAATTTTGTGAGGAAAAGCCATGAAAATTGAAGAGGCCCTGTTTGGAAGAAATAGACAAAAACCCTGGTCTTTTAAAAAGCAAAAGGATCAAAAATCGTTCAAGGAAGAGTTGGAAGAAAGCTTGAGCAGAAAAAAATCCGAGGCCCATAAAAAGGTAAAAAAACATATACTGGATGTTCTGGCTTAAACCGCAAAAGCACACCACCTCTCCCCGCAAGAACCTAACCTGTTCCACACTATTACATTATAATTTAAATAAAGAGATGCTATAATTTTGAAATATGTAAATATAGACACTAAACCAGAGTCAGCATGTTTTAGAAAGGGAAGAGCATGAAAAAAACACTGAAACTTATTTTAATCACTTTTGTAATTTCTTTTCTATCCTCCTGTGCATCCAGTGGCGTTGTTCTCCCCAAAACCATACCAGGAGCCGTAAAGACCTATACTGTTAACGATCAGGGTACAGTTGAAATCCTGGGACAAGACATGAAAACTGAGCCCAAGCATTGGTTATACATTAATTGCAATCATTGGAGTGGGTGTTATATGCGTTGCCAGGGAGAATTAAAATCCTGCAAAAAGGTCGCTAAGGATTCTGACTTCAAAGTGGACTATGTTGTTTCCCCCTCGGGATCAACAAAATAACGGGCTATAAAATTTTCTATCCAATTTCCCAAGAAATATTTTCACCGATTATTAAAATGGTGCAATATATTAAACAAGGTTCGTGATTTACAAGAGGTTGGTTGCGTGATGGGCTTAACAGGGAAGTCCATGGCGCTAAGAAAAATGCCCTGAGAAGGAGGTGATCCCATGCTATCTGACAGTACCCGGGGAGCTTCCGGAGTAATTTGTTAACCACAAGTTAACGGAAGCTCCTGTGCTGCATAATGCCCCGCTTGCAAAAGCGGGGCGTTTTTTTATTTAAAGAATTAATTTGAACCATTTCTCATAAAAAGCCAGCAAATCTTTCACCGAAAGAATACCCGTTACCGTTTCTCCATCGCGGACAACAAGATAACGGAGCCTTTTCTCTCTCATTATGGCAATGGCTCGGGACATAGCTTCTTCCTGATCGATATAATCAACTTCCGAATTCATTATATCGCCGACAGAGGTAATTTTTGAGTCTCGGTCTTGTGCCACCAATTGGCGGGTAATTTCCATTTCCGAAACCATTCCTACATAATGGCCATCCTTTTTAACCAGTAGTGAACCAATCCCACAGGTGTCCAACTTTTCGGCGGCTTCCTTAACCGAGGTCTCCGAGTCAATATCCACAACAACCTTCACCATATAATCACTCACTGGGTCCATATCGAATCGCTCCACAAAATTTTATAGAGTAATACTAAAAGACATTACAAAAATTGGGACCAATAATCAATGCATTAGTAATTAATATTACGCCTTCCCTTGAAATATGTTATTTTCAGAATCAGAGTGATCTTATTATGGAAGGAAAATGAATGGCAGGGTTTGATCAACTGTTAAAGCAAGAAAACATATACATACTTCAGGTATTTCTGGTCCTGTTCGTAGCATTGATTGCGAATATGTTTCAGAAAAAAATATTTGGATCTTTATCAAAAAAAGCAGAACGCACCCAGAACAATTGGGATGACGCGTTCCTTCTATCTATTCCCCGTCCCCTAAGTGCTATTATCTGGATAACGGCAATCGCTTTCTCCAGTGAGATTATTCATAAGGCTACCGGTGCAGTCATCCTGGAAGCCTTCCTACCCCTACGGGATGCCATAATCATCGCCTCTCTGGCTTGGTTTCTGGTTCTCACGATCCAACAAGCTGAAAAAAGTTACCAGGCGTCGGAAAAAGATGTCGACCCCACCACGCTGGATGCCCTATCAAAACTGGCCCGCATATCCGTTGCCATCACAGCCGTATTAATGATACTGCAAACACTCGGGTTCAGCATTTCCGGTGTTTTGGCTTTTGGAGGTGTTGGCGGGATAGCCATTGGTTTTGCGGCTAAAGATCTTCTATCAAATTTTTTCGGGGGTCTCTTTATTTATATGGACCGACCTTTCGCAGTGGGAGACTGGGTCCGCTCTCCTGATCGTGAAATTGAAGGTGTTGTCGAAAAAATAGGTTGGAGAGTTACCGTTATAAGAACCTTCGATAAGCGGCCGTTGTATATTCCCAATGGCGTTTTCTCACAAGTCGCAGTGGAAAATCCTTCTCGCATGCAAAACCGCAGAATAAAGGAGACCATTGGAATTCGTTATGATGACGCATCAAAAATGGGAACCATCACTAAACAGGTTGAAGAAATGTTGAGAGGTCACCCTGAAATTGATACGAATAATACCTTGATGGTTAACTTCAATAGTTTTGCCCCGTCCTCCCTTGACTTTTTTATATACACTTTCACCAAAACGAAAAATTGGGAAAAATATCACACCATCAAGCAAGATATCCTGTTAAAGATTCTAAAAATTATTATAGATAATGGAGCGGAACCCGCATTTCCCACATCAACCATTCATTTAGCAAATCAAGACATACTGAAAACCCCTTAAATCCGAGACAGATTTTTCATGAACACTCGCTACTTCCCCTCAAACATTTCATTACTCCTTTGCTTAATAGCGTTTTATTCTTTTTTATTTATGGGTTGCGCTAACCTGGGCCCAACAACTTTGAAAAGCGAAAGAAGCAACTACAATCTTGCGATTCAAAGAACCAATGACGAACAACTTTTGCTCAATCTGGTCCGGCTTAAATACAGAGATACTCCGTTCTTCATGGAAGTGAGCAGTGTGGCATCCCAGTTCACCTTGTCATCCACAGCTAACGCCTCGGCAACTTTGCAAGATGGTGTCAAAGGACTCTTTGGGCTTGGAGGAAGCCTGGGTTTGACGGAAAAACCAACCGTGACCTATTCTCCATTACAGGGAGATAAATTTATCCAGCGCGTGTTATCCCCTCTTCCTTTACAGACTATCGCGCTTCTATTTCATTCGGGCTGGAGCATTGAAAGAATATTTCGATTATGTTTTCAGCGAATGAATCATCTAAAAAATGCTCCTGGCGCCTCAGGGCCTACCCCCAGTCTCGCGCCCCAATTTTTGGAGTTTGTTTCTGCTGTAAAGTACTTGAGGGCATTGCAGGTTCAAGATGCCATTAACCTTTCCTATTTTGAGGCAGAGGGTGTACCACAATTGATTCTGCATATTAATGAAGAAGATAAAAACCGGGAAGAGGCTAAACAGTTTGCGCTTGCAGTAAACGTCGAACCCGGCAAAACCCGTTATGTACTGACTTTTGCACCCACTTTTAATAGGACGGATCAGATCCGGATCGTTACCCGTTCCCTGCTCGGGACTATGTTTTATCTTTCTCAGGCAGTAGAAGTTTCCACCCAGGATACTTTGCGAGGCAAGGTAACCAAAACAAAAACATCAGCCGGAGATGTTTTTGATTGGAAGAAAGTAACCGGCGATTTGTTGAGGATTCGTTCTCTCCCCGAAAAACCGGAGGAAAACGCCATGATTATTTTTTATCGTGGAACCTGGTTTTATATTGACGATTCAGATTTATCCTCCAAATCCACGTTCTCGCTTCTGGCGCAAATTTTTTCATTGCAGGCGGGTAAGATCAAAGACAACGCTCCACTCCTCACGCTTCCAATAGGCCAATAACACAAAACCCAAGGTCACCCTTTCAAATTAAGCTCTGCCCGTTTACTAAAGCCATTGCGCCTGCTGACCAATCGATCCAGAAACAACTTTCCATCCAAATGGTCAATCTCATGTAGCACGGCACGGGCTTCGTAACCCGACATTCTAAATATTTGTTTTTCTCCGTTTTGGTTCAAAGCTTCCAGGGTAATAGACTTGGCCCGTTCTACTTTTCCCGTATAATCTGGAACGGATAGACAACCTTCCCTTCCCAGACTTCGTCCCTCATAAAATGTAATCTCAGGATTCACCAACACCAGAAACCCATGATTGACATGCTGCGGTTTTTGGGAAACATCCACTAGGACAATTCTTTCAAATCTGCCCACTTGAGGAGCCGCAATGCCTACACACCCTTTAAAAGAACGAAAGGTTTCTTCAATATCCAGAATAAACTGTTTAAGGTTTTCTGAAAATTCCTTCACCGGTTGAGAGATCTGTTTCAACCTTTCATCGGGATAAACCAAAACATTCAGGAGGGCCATGGCTAACCGACCATGGTATCAATGGGAAAAATATGAGCCACTACATTGTTCTCACGGGAAAAGATTTGTAAAGCTTTATCCAAAGTTTCTAATCCGTTACTGGCAACCCCTTCGATATGCATGACATAAACAGGATTCTCCGGATGCCCCCCTACGTCTGACTCGAGGTTGAGAATATTCAACCCAGCTTTATTCAAGGCACCGGTGGCTCGAGCAACGATACCAGCCTGGTCCGCACCATGTATGCTAATCCGGACATCCGGTTCGATATGCTGATGTAGCCCACCCTCTATTTCATCCAGATGAAAAAACAATTGCAGTTCATCACATACCGCTTGAAGCTTTTCCTGAACCACAGATTTCTTTTCCGGCACACAGACCATGAGCATAATGGTGAAATTACCACCCAGGCGGGTCATAGACGTCTCACCCAGGTTGCCCTTCAAGTCAAATAAAGCCTGGCTGACCTTGGCAACGATTCCGGCGCGGTCTTTACCCACCAATGTCAACATCAACCAGTTTTCCATCTCCAAACCTCCTATTAATTAAGCGTTCTGCTTCAGCCATTGCTGAAATAATTCCAGAGCTTCTTTATAACGGCCGGCAATCAATCGCCTCTCAGTAGGTGGACTTTCATCCTTAAAAACCACAATATACTTTTCTGTAATGCTTTCATTTTCAATAAATATAGAAGCACCGTTACCCATCACATAGCCTGTTCCACGAAAAAGCTCTTCATGAATTGCTTTGGGATTATCAGTGACAGAGAGACCGTCTTTATTAATTAAATGGGTCATATAAAAATTTCCAAAAATAAATGAAATTCAAATAGTATACACATCTCCAACAATTATAGCGTTGCAATTTCACGGAACTATTACCGGGCTCTATCGGGCGAAGGATATCCCCTGTCCCTGATTCTTCTGGATATTAAGCCGTTTTTAGGTTAAGGTTAATCGTCTTATAGCTTTGACTTTTTTGACCTTATTTAATTCCCATATATTACCCGACCAGAATCACCAATAATTTTATGCGAAAAATTCGAGTTCTAGTTGTTGACGACGCTGTAGTTGTCAGAAAAATTGTCACAGATACGCTGGGTGGTGACCCGGATATTGAAGTGGCCGCTACTGCCGCCAACGGTAGAATCGCATTACAAAAAATTCCACAAGTTAACCCTGATATCCTGACCCTGGATATTGAAATGCCAGAAATGGATGGATTGCAAACCCTTGCTGAAGCACGAAAAATCTATCCTAAATTGCCCATCATTATGTTCAGCACCCTTACAGAACGCGGGGGGGCAAAAACCTTAGAGGCTTTGGCTCTTGGGGCTACAGATTACGTTACCAAACCCGCAAACGTGGGAAGCGTTTCTGTAGCCATGCAACGCATACGAGATGAGTTGATTCCCAAGATCAAAATGTTTTGTGCGAAAAGTGCGGGAATAGAAGCTCCCCCGAAGTCGATTCCCAAACCGACCCCGAGAGCCACCCCGTTCATTAAGCGTCCGCCAACCAGAACACCTCTGATCCAGCGAGCAGATATTCTCGCAATAGGTGTTTCCACCGGAGGACCCAATGCTCTGGCAGAACTCTTTCCGACTCTTCCCAGTGACCTGCCAGTACCAATAGTTCTGGTACAGCATATGCCACCATTTTTCACGAAATTGCTTGCTGAGAGATTGACCTCAAAATCTCCATTGGATATTCAAGAGGGTAAAGCCGGTGAAAAACTTGTTCCGGGAAAAGCTTGGATTGCGCCAGGAGACTATCATATGGTCCTTGAGCAAAAAGCCGATGGGGTTTACCTGAAAACGAATCAGGACCCCCAGGAAAATTCCTGCCGCCCTGCGGTTGATCCTTTATTCAGGTCTGTTGCAGAAATTTATGGTGCTAAAACCTTATCAGTAATTTTAACCGGAATGGGACAGGATGGTTTGATCGGTTGCGAACATGTTAAGGACGCAGGAGGTCAGGTCATTGTTCAAGATGAGGAAAGCAGTGTCGTGTGGGGAATGCCCGGCTTCGTCGCTCGAGCCGGTCTGGCAGATGAAATTCTGCCCCTCAACCAGATCGGGCAGAAAATAATATCAAAATTGAAAGTTGGGCGGTAACCTGGCGGTTTAAGCTCCCATGACTCCAGTAGAAACATTCACGGCTTTTTCAGAATCCAAAATCAGAAGCAACCTTCCTTCCAATTTATATACTCCCAGAACCAGGTTTCGAACTTCCATAGGAATCGTTTCAGGAGGCCGCTCATAAACATCATCGGGTGCTTCCAGCACATCTCCGATTTCATCAACCAGAAGACTCACCACACCATCTTGCGTTCTCACCACCACATTCATGGGTAATTTGTCATCAGGGCCGGGTGCCATGCCTAATCGTAATCTCAAATCAATAGCCGTAATAATTTGACCACGCAGGTTGATCAACCCGCGCACTTCAGGAGGCGCCAAAGGAACTTTAGTCATTTCCTGATAACGAAAAACTTCCTGAACCTGTTCAACCTTCACCCCAAAGGTATGGTTGTCGAGATAAAAAGTACAAAATTGATTTTGCTCAGTCATATCAGGCCTCCTCCACTAAGGCAACGCTTGCTGTTTCAACCAGAAAGCTGGGATCTGCGGATTGAACCACGCTATCAATATCAAGAAGGTCCGTCACACGGTCCTGTACAACAATGGTTCCCAACACTCCCGGCCTATTAGCCCCACGTTTTACCGTCACCGCTTCGTCCACAATATCGATGATACGTTCAACGACCAGCCCAACGCTCTTTCCATTGCGGGTAAAAACTACAGCCTGCATCAATTCTTTTTCAGCATCTTCCAGAGCAGAAGCTCCATTTAGAACTTTTTTAAGATAAACCAGTGGCATAATTTCTCCACGATACTGCACGACATCCTGATCGCCCGATTGTTCCATGTCGGCGCGTTTAAACTCTTCCAGACGTGCGACCTCAGACAGCGGTATCGCCATGCGATCATCCTTTTCCAAACCAAAGATAAGCAGGGTTTCACGGTCACTTGACGGTCCCTGGGATGCTGACGCTTTGCCTATACTCTTATCCTGATGTTCCGAAATGACACGGGCTTTTTGGGCAAGCCCCATGACATCCAGAATCAGCGCCAGTTTTCCATCACCCATTATGGTAGCTCCGGAAAAAGCCGGGATGCCCTTAAGCTGTTTGCTCAGAGGCTTCACTACAATTTCTTCGGTATCACTGATTCCTTCAACAACCAGACCAAACTGGCGGTCGTCCGCATGCAGGACAACGATATTAACCGCATCACTTTCCACTTTTTTGGCTACATTCAACTCATCATTGAGAGAGATCAGAGGAAGAAGGTTTCCACGTAAACGATAAACCGGTGCTCCTTGAATCAACTCAATCGACTCCTTAGCCTGATCTCCATCAAGACGAACCAGCTCCAACAGGTTCACCTGTGGGATGGCATAACGCTCCTCGGCAGTGGTAATGATCAAGGCAGGAATAATCGCCAGAGTAAGAGGGATCTTGACCCGCAGGGTCGTTCCTTTTCCAGTAACGCTCTGGATATCAACCGATCCGCCAATTTTCTCAATATTGGTACGAACCACATCCATTCCCACCCCTCTGCCAGACACATTGGTCACCTTTTCGGCAGTGGAAAATCCGGCCGCAAAAATCAGGTTGACCAGTTCACGGTCTCCCATCCTGTCAGCCTGCTCCTGTGTGATAACGTTTTTGGAGAGGGCTATCTTTTTAATTTTTTCGGGATCAATTCCGCCACCATCATCAATAATCTCAATATTGACCTGTCCCCCTTCATGGAAAGCGCGCAATAACAAAACGCCCTCTTCGTCCTTTCCATTTTCCAGACGTTTTTCCGGAGTTTCTATTCCATGATCACAAGAGTTCCTCACAATATGAGTCAGAGGATCTTTAATGGCTTCAATAAGGGTTTTATCGAGTTCCGTTTCCTTGCCTTCCATCTCCAGGCGAATCTTTTTCCCAACAGCCATGGAAAGATCCCGAACAACACGGGGAAACTTGCTCCAGATATTTCCAATAGGTTGCATGCGTGTTTTCATCACGCCTTCCTGCAACTCTGTGGTGACCAGATTCAAATGCTGGCTGGTTGCGATAAACGAAGAATCGCTCTTGGCGGGAGCGTATTGCAGTATCTGATTTCGAGCCAGCACCAGTTCCCCAACAAGGTTCATCAGCCTGTCCAGAATGTCTACATCCACACGGATACTGGAATCTGCCACTCCACGGCCTTCTTTACGCCGGTCTGTGGTTGCTCGTTTGTCTCCGTGCTGGGCTACATGCTCTTCCTCTTCCTTGGAAGGAGCCTGCCTGCGATCTTTTTTATCTTCAGCGGCAACAAATTTCTTTTCTTCGACTTTCTCCGCAACAGGCTCGGAAACCGGTGCCGGAGTCGCTACCTCGGCGCAACCCTCATCGGTCAGCAACTTGCCCAGCTTACTCACCAAGGCAGAATAATCCACATCGCCTTCATTACGATCCTTTTCGATACAATCCAGCATTTGCCGGATGGCATCCACCATTGCCAGCAAAGCACTGGTGCGTGGTGGGTTTAAAGCCAACTCCCCATCGCGAAGCTTGCCCAGGAGGTTTTCTCCAACATGGGCCACTTTTTCCAATTTGTGCAATCCAATAAAGCCACAAGTACCTTTTATGGTATGAATCGTTCGGAATATACTTCCAAGAATATCTGTATTATTGGGGTCCTGCTCCAATTCGATAAGGTCTTTATCCAGACGATCCAAGTTTTCATAACTTTCCACAAGAAACTCATTAACGATAGGCTCCATATCTTCGTCAATTTCAGCGGAAGGCTGCATAGCTTCTTCCTCTTCAGCTTCAGCGGCTTGAGCAGGTTCTTCTATCGTCTTTGTTTCGGGGGTCGGTTCTGGTGCGGGAGCTTCCTTCACTTCCGCCACAACGGGTTCGGCAGGGGCTTCTTCACTCGATCCATCTTCGGTTTGCAACCGGGTTAAAGTTTCGACCAGCCCGGAATAATCCACATTGCCTTCATTGCCATCATTTTCGATACAGGAAAGGATCTGGCGGATAGCATCCACCATAGCCAGCAAAGCACTGGTTCTTGCGGGGTTCAATTTCAACTCACCGTCGCGCAGTTTGCCCAACAGGTTTTCACCGATATGTGCTACGGATTCCAACTTGCTAAAACCGATAAAACCACAAGTACCTTTTATAGTATGTATCGTTCTGAATATACTTGAGAGAATATTGGTGTCACCAGGGTTCTGCTCCAAATCAACAAGGTCTTGATCCAGCTGGTCCAGGTTTTCGTAACTTTCAACCAGAAACTCATTGACGATTTCGCCCATTCCATCATCCTGGGCTGAACTGTCCTCACCCTGAGCAAGGTCGGGAGCCACCGGTTCTATATTATCTGAATCGTTCATGATTTGACCTCATTTCGACAGGCTTTTTATAAAAAATTAAATTTCTTTTTCAGCCAGCAAACAAACTTGATGAACTTTTAATCTATAGCCCCTGCTAACTTAAAAACTACCTAGTAGAATGTAAAACCCGCAAAAAATCAGGTTCCCGGCTTTCTACCTACCAGATCCCCAGATTTTGCGCCTGCTACCTTAAGCATGAAACTCCCCTCTGGCATTGAAAAGCTGAGTTTCTCTAATGGCAGACCTCTGGGTAACAAAGGTTCTACATCGTGACCGCGCATGATCGTTGGCAGAGACATGGTTATTTTCAAATCTTCTTTGCTCATTCTAGCAACAATGTCCCCGGCTAAAACATTTGCCAGTTCCCCAACCACATCCCCCATATCAGCACTGTCATAATCGATGTCAAAACCGCAAAACTTGGATGCCATGGCGATAGCCGAATCTTTTGGAAGAGCCAGCATAATGATATAGTTCACATCTCCCATGAATGAGATAATTCCTACCACTCCTTCCCCAAGCTTTTTTTCTTCTTCGCCTTCATTCAAACTGGGTTTCGCACCAAAAATTGTGTTGAATATAGATAGTATCGAGTCCCGAGAAACATCTGTCAACACGCTCGGCATTTTCCCATCGTTAAAATCAATCGTTGCCATGAATAGATCCTCTTTTAAATTAGGGAATCAATCCCCCCGTTTCATTTAGCAACCTCTATGGGCAAAATTCTGCACTCCAAATCAATAAAACCAGCCGCCCATCCCATAAGGTAACTTTTTGATGTTCCAAGTATTAAGCTTTAGCTTCTGCAAACATTATAAAAGCTACCTCGGATTCGGTCAACGACAAATCTTTATTAAACCAATTGATTTTTAAGCATTTAGCTCGATATCGACGAGATCACAGCATTAATTCCGTCATCTATATTGATACCCGCTCCCATAACCAGAGACTCTAAAAGTTAAAACTTTATGGCTTTAATTTTTTCTTCCAGCTGAACGGCATTAAAGGGTTTTACAATATATTGATTAACTCCGGCTTGCACCGCTTCCATGATCTTTTCCTTGTCAGCTTCGGAAGTGACCATGATAAAAGACACTCCCTTCAAATTGCCATCTGCACGAATCGCTTTCAAAAACTCCAAACCAGTCATGTTTGGCATGTTCCAATCCGACACAATCAAGTCAAAGCCACCTTCACCAGCTTTTTTCAGGCCTGCGGCTCCATCCTCCGCCCCGGTAAGGTCACTAAACCCCAACTCCTTCAAATTCTTTTTAATAATTTGCCGCATGACCGCAGAATCATCTACAACCAGTACCTTTTTTCCTTCATAACCCATGACATTATTCCCTTTTCACAATAAAGTTGAAAATGTTCAAACTCATTATCACAATAAAGTTTAAAGTCTCCCCTTAAAGGTAATCCGTATATTATTAAACCCGAGCGTGTGGTGCACCCAGAGCCCAAATGTGTATAAATTATGTTATACCACATATACACCCTGAGTGTAAAGTTTTCATCAAGGCTTTGTCACAATTACGTTAATACAAGTATTTTTAATACTTCTCCTCCAAATGGCATATCCGAATTCTATGTTCTAGTATGTGCCTTCCACCTCCAATTCTTCAACTTTTTCATAAAGAGTATCTCGCTCCACAGGCCTTCTACCAGACTCCAAAATCATGTGAGTGATTTGATCCTTGTGAAAAACCTGATCTGTAGCCGCTCCAGCGGCATGAATGATCTTCTCCTCAACAACCGTCCCATCCATATCATCCGCGCCAAATGACTGTGCCAGTTGGGCAATTTTAGGGGTTATCATTATCCAGAATGCTTTTACATGTGGGAAGTTATCCAACATCAATCTGGAAACTGCCAGCGCCCTAAGATCCAATTGCCCAGGTGTGGTTTTTAAAAAATCCAACACAGTATTTTCCGGGTGAAATGCTAAAGGAATGAATGTCACAAACCCATTTGTCCGATCTTGCAACTCTCGCAGACGCACGAGATGATCCGATCTTTCTTCTACGTTTTCTAAATGTCCATAAAGCATAGTGGCATTGCTTTTTAGCCCAACACTATGAACTGTTTCATGAACCTGCAACCACTCCTCACCGGTTATTTTGTCTCCGCAAATTTTTCGGCGCACCCGTTTCGCAAACACCTCTGCACCACCTCCAGGAATAGAGCCTAAACCGGCCTCCTTCAAAACTTCCAAAGTTTCCATCAAAGGAAGGTTTGCTAAGCGCGAAAGGTATTCCAATTCCACTGCGGTATATGCCTGGATATGTACCATGGGAAAACGTTTTTTCAACCCCCGCAACAGATCAAGATAATATTCAAATGGATAATCAGGGTGGAGTCCCCCTACAATATGAAACTCACTGACTTCTCCCCGGTTATATTTTTCAGCATCCGAGAAAATTTCCTCCAATGACTTCTCATAAGCATGAGGGTGATCCGCCTTTACTCCAAAAGCGCAAAACTGACAACTCAGAACACAAACATTTGTCGGGTTAATATGCCGGTTGTGAATGAAATAGGTTTTATTTCCATTCAACCTTTCCCGCACAATATTGGCCATATATCCAACACCCAGCAGATCATGGGTTTTCCAAAGAGTCACCCCATCTTCATAGGTCAGGCGAGTCCCCACACTTACTTTCTCATAAATGGGTTCCAACATCGAATCTTCAAACTTAAAAAGCATTTTCAAACTCCAGCGTTAATAGCAGATGATTTTTAAGTATACCTCAAACTGGTTCGTTCGAGCAAAACAAGCAAAAACACACGCACAGATTTTAATTACCTGCGAAGGATGTATTGGAAAACCGAATAATCCTAGAATAACAATGAACTCAGAGAATAATCACAAAAAAATCACAGGGATTAACTGGAACTGCAAAACAGGTAAATTATTATTCTCAGGATAAATGAATTCACTGGCATCGGTAAAAAAAGAAGACAACCGAATTGTTTGTCAAGGGTTGCTGAGTGGATCTGCACAGTCGGCCCCGATTAAAGAAAATTCACGTCCAATACTACGGTAGCTATACCTTTAGTAATCGCGACAAATCTGTTCGAACAGGATAGGTGGTAACAAATAAAGTCCTTTTTTCGTTATTTTGATGTACCTGACAGCAAAAAATAAATCTTTTCTGTCTTGCCAAAATTATCCAACCACAACTATCTACAACCATAAACAGTCAACGATCACGAAGGCCATGAGGCCGATACTGATGATGCCGTTAACATTGAAGAAAGCCATGTTCACCTTGGACAGGTCGTCTTTCTTGATCAGCGAATGCTCATACACCAAAAGACCGGTCACCAGCGCCACTCCCGACAAATAAACCCATCCCAGGAGAACTGTGGGTTCCCATAACACCAACAAAAAGATCACCATTAGCACATGTGAGGCAAAGGCCATTTTTAATGCCGTTGCAATTCCGAAACGCTCGGGAACGGAATGCAGCCGGTTGCCCCGGTCCGCTTCAACATCCATGCATGCATAAAGAATATCAAATCCAATCAGCCAGAAAACCACCGCCGCGCCCAGCAACAGTGAAGTGAAAGAAATTTCCTCCCGAATAGCAACCCATGCCCCAACCGGAGCGATGGAAATCGCAAGTCCCAACCAGAAATGCGAGAAAGCCGTGAAGCGTTTGGTCAGAGAATAAAAAAACACGATGACCAAAGCCACAGGAGAAAGATAAAATGCCAGTGGGTTCAACATCCACGCCGAAAAAATAAACAAGGCCGAAGAAGCAATGAGAAAAATCCAGTAGCTCTTCACATCAACAAGACCTGCAGGAAGTGCGCGGTTAGATGTTCTGGTATTAGCCTTATCAAAACGCGCATCCATAATGCGATTGAACGCCATGGCGGCATTGCGGGCACCGAACATGCAGACCACAATCCATACCAGCTTCTCTGTTTCCGGCAACCCGCCTGCGGCCAGAAACGCGCTCATCACCGCAAACGGCAACGCAAATACCGTATGCTGGATTTTAATATCCGAAAAAATTATGGCCAGTTTATTAGGCAAAACAATTTATCTCTCATAATGATCAATAAAATTTCTCGAAAAATTTTATGATACAGTGTTACCCATTCAATACAAAAATTTTTGGCACATGAAAAATTATAAAAGACTGCTGATATTGCTGACGCCTTATAAAAAGGCATTGATTCTGGGTGCGCTCTGTCTGGTCATTGCCTCAGTGACCAACCTTGCGGTACCGCTGTACATCAAAAAACTGGTGGATGTGGTCATGGTTGAAAAAAACATGGCTTTGATGAACACCCTCACGCTTAGCATTGCCGGGTTGTTCCTGATCCAACTGATTTTTTCCACTGCCCACAATTATCTGTTTGACCTGACCGAAAAGCGAGCCATCACCGATTTCCGCATAAAGCTTTTCCGGCATTTGCACACACTTTCGCTCAGTTTCTTTGTCAAGCGCAGGACGGGAGAAATCGTCTCGCGCATGACCAACGATATAACCACTATCGAGAACATCGTCACCGACCTACCTGCCACCCTGCTTCAGCAGTCCATTCGCTTATTTGGCGGAATCATCATTATCACTTATATGAACTGGAAGCTGACCGGATTGATTCTTCTGCTGGCACCGGTTCTGGTATTGTTCGCCCGGACCTTTGGTCGCAAGCTGAAAAAACTCTCGACCGAAATTCAGGACAAGCTGGCGGTTTCCACTACCATTCTTGAAGAAAATATCTCCTGCATCCAGGTGGTAAAATCCTTTGTGCGCGAAAAACTGGAAAACGAACGTTTTGGTCAAGCCTTGGAAGACAGTTACCAGTCCGCTAAAAAACGCGTCATCATCTCCTCGTTTTTCGGTCCCAGTATTGGGTTCATCGCATTTTCTACATCGCTCATTTTGCTCTGGTATGGCGGGCGCGAAGTGATCCTGGGGGCCATCAGTCCCGGTGAACTCATCGCCTTCATTCTATACGCCACCATCATAGCCGGACCCATGGGAAGTTTCGCCCGCCTGTACGCCCGCGTGCAGGAAGGAATTGGGGCCAGCAAGCGGGTCTTTGAAATTCTCGACATGAAAGGGGAAGTTCGTGACACCCCTGACGCGAAACCCCTCCCGGTCATTGATGGCAAAGTTGAGTTTGACGATGTCCATTTCCATTACCGAGAAGACCAGGAAGTAATTCAAGGGATCGATTTCACCGTGGAGCCAGGCCAAACCGTAGCATTGGTAGGACCCAGTGGGGCCGGGAAAAGTACTCTCGTTCAACTTCTGCACCGATTTTATGACCCGGTCTCAGGAGAGATCCGTATTGATGACTATCCCTTACAATCGGTGCAACTGAGTAGCTACTGGAAACAGATCGGCATTGTGCCGCAAGAAACGATTTTGTTTGGAGGAACCATACTGGAAAATATTGAGTACGCTAAGCCTGGGGTCACCATAGAGGAGATCACTCAAGCGTCCAAAGCCGCCAACGCCCATAATTTCATCATGGAATGTCCGGATGGGTATAAAACCGTGGTGGGTGAGAAAGGAATCCGACTGTCAGCCGGGCAAAGACAACGCATTGCCATCGCCCGTGCAATCTTGAAAAATCCGCATATCCTGATTCTGGATGAAGCCACCTCGGCCCTCGACAACGAGTCGGAATTATTGATCCAGGATGCGCTGGAACGGTTGATGGAAGGAAGAACATCTTTCATCATCGCGCATCGGCTTTCCACCATTCACAATGCAGATCGCATCATTGTAATGGACAGGGGCCAGATCGTCGAAAGTGGAACCCATGCCGAACTGATGGAGCAAGAAGGCCTCTATCACAAGCTCTACACCCTAAAAAGCCTGCAAATGATTGAAGAAACAGAAGTTTCTAGTGACTGATTGCTTCAGTTCATTTAGTTATTCATTCCCTCCTAACAGACACCAATAATAATTTCACCAAACTAAAACCCAACTATTCCCTGCCCCCTATTAAAAGCCATTGACATTTTTAGGGTGACATTGTATATCTTAACAATAAAAGATAAACATATCTTTTTATCTACTTAATGGGTTTTCATTTAGGGGCCTAGCAATGAATGATTCAGGTTCGCTCAGCGACATACACGATATTCGATCTGGAGACGGTATTAAATTGATGGTCGATTTATTTTATAGCAATGCCCGCCAAGACCCACTTCTTGGTCCCATTTTTGAGCGTATGATCAACGACTGGGAAGAGCATTTGCCGACCATGTATCAATTCTGGGAGAGACTCCTTTTCGGCTTCAGCGATTACAGCGGAAACCCATTCCAGAAACATTTAAACTTTTCTTTGGAAAAAGAGCATTTTAGCGGGTGGGTTAAAATTTTCACCCAAACTATTGACGGGAATTTTTCGGGCCTGAAAGCAGAAGAAGCAAAAAGATTGGCAAGGAATATTGCCAACAGTTTTCAGTTGCGCATGGGAATAACTTCCGAGAACAATGACTTCGAACCTATAAGATATATGCGCAATTAATCTCCATTAGGGATTCAGAAATTATCGCTTATAATGAATTTTGTCTCTAAACCTAAATAGGGCTATCGCTCACAATGGCTGAAGCTATTCAAACCGACCATTCTACGCTAAAAAATAATTACCGTTTCACCAAGGATGACGAAGCCCTGTTAATCCAGATGAAGCCTCAGATAGAAACTTTTGCCGATGAATTTCTGGAAGGTTTCTACGAGTTTATCTGGAGCTTTGGGAAAACAGCAGATTTCCTTAAGGACCCTGAAGTCCTCAAACGGCACCGCGAAAAGATTCGTAAATGGTATTTGGATCTATTCTCTGGCAGTTATGATACTCCATATTTCCTCAAGCTTTATAAAGTCGGTGAAATCCATGTCCAACTTGGGCTGCCCACACATTATGTAAATTCAGCCTTTAACTTTGTCCGGGTTTTCACCTTGGGACGTATTCATCAACACTGTATCGAAAGTGAAGATTTATCAGATAAGGTAAAAGCCTTTGAGAGAATCCTCGATATCAATCTGGACGTCTTGACGAGTTCTTATCGTGAGGAGGAGATGAGCCGCTTCCTATCCCTCTCTCAAACCGAAAAGAAATTATTGACCTTGTTGAAAAAAACCAGTTCCTATTTCAATTATATATTGGCTGGGGCTCTGGTTATGGTGGCCTTTTTTGCTGTCGGATTATTCGGCTATGACGTCTACCTGCTATTTTCAGGGGCGAATTCTGTGGAACAAGGCATTCTGACCACATTAGGAAGCCTCCTCATTTTATGGGCAGCTATAGAATTAATTCACCAGGAAATAAATCACCTGCGCGGGGGAGGCTTTGCCCTTGAAGGTTTTTTAACGCTCGCTATTGCAGCACTCATTCGAAAAATACTGATATTCTCCCTCTCCCCCACAAAAACTATGGATGTTTTGTTGTATGGGGTTTTAGTTCTCTGTCTCGGTATTTCATATTGGCTGATCACTCACCGTATTAGTACCTTAAAAAAATAAGCCGACCGCACCATAGCGATGGACAAAGGAAAACTGACCGACCTAACCCCTATCTTTATTTTTCCCATCCCTCTAAATAGCTGATGATCCAGATTTTTCTATAGCAATCATCAGTCCCCCCAAACTGCATATATTTTTTTCTCCAGCCGCAAAAAAGAGCAAACTGACTATACAGATTGACCTCCCAATGTATTCCCTAAAAATCATAAACCCATATAAAACAAGTCATTTTTAGATTTCTATGTTTAGGCATGAACTTTGCTAAATAATCTTTGGAGCTAGAAACGAATAAACCTGAGCACTATTACAGTTTATAAACCTGGAACCCAAACCTGGCCTTTGAGGTCTGTAAGATAGTGAGCGAAAATAAAATATTTCATGGCAAAGCTATGGCAAGAGACGGATCGTTACACTGGTACCATTGGTTAGTCATACTACTATCCCTTCTCCTCACTTTCTTTGCATGGAGTTTTTCAAAGAAGCAAGTTGAAGAAAAAAATAAAATCAAGTTTCTTCGGGAAGCGGATCAGGTCGTAGAATTCATCTCCGAGCGCATGAAAAAGTATGAGGACGGACTTTGGGGAGGGGTCGCGGCAATCCAGGCTAAAGGGGGAGATATTTCCCATACCGAATGGCGCATGGTTGCCGACAGTCTTCGCATAGATATTAGATATCCCGGGATTAATGGCATTGGAGTTATTCATTATGTTTCATCGAAAAATATCAATACCTATTTAAAGGAACAAAAATCGCAACGCCCTGACTACCGGATTCACCCCGAGCACAATGAAAAAGAATATTTCCCCATCACCTATATCGAGCCTGTAAATGTCAATGCCAAGGCAGTTGGCCTGGATATGGCTCATGAAGCAAACCGCTACACGGCGGCAAAAAAAGCTCGGGATACAGGATTAGCACAAATTACCGGGCCCATAACATTGGTTCAGGATGCGGGGAAAACTCCAGGGTTTTTATTCTACGCTCCATTTTACAAAGACAATATTTTTGGATCTCTGGAAGAGCGAAAAGAAAATCTAACCGGATTAGTATATGCCCCCTTTGTAGTAAAAAAATTAATGCAGGGTGTACTTCAAAAAGAAAAACGCCAGGTGGGCATTCAAATTAAAGATGCCAGCGAGATTCTTTATAATGAGCATGTGGTTTCAAACGAAGACTATGATCCAAACCCCATTTTCAATATAAATTACACTCTGGATTTATATGGAAGAACCTGGTTGTTTGATATCCGAAGCACTCAATCATTTCGTAGTGCAGTAGTCAATGATCAGCCCCTGATGATATTGGCGGGGGGAATCATCATTGACTCCCTGCTTTTAGGATTATTCATTCTGCTCTCCAGGTCTAACAAGCGAGCCGTTAGTTATGCCGACTCTATGAATCAAGAGCTTCAGAAAAAAACAGTTTATCTGGAAAAAGTTAATACCAGTTTGGATATAGCAAAAGAAGAAGCTGAAAAAGCCAATCGGGCGAAGTCCCTGTTCCTCGCCAATATGAGCCATGAGATCCGCACTCCCATGAATGCTGTCCTTGGTTTTTCACAAATACTGTTACGAAAAAAAGGTTTTGATGAAGACACCAAAGATGCCATAAAAACTATCGATAATAGCGGCAGAAATCTGCTTAAGCTGATCAACGAGATCCTGGACATTTCCAAAATCGAAGCCGGAAAAATGGAGCTTAACCTGACCGGTTTCGACCTCAATACGCTGATCAACGACCTTTCAAATATGTTTGAATTTCGGTGCAGGCAAAAAAGGTTGCAGTGGATAGCCAAAGGGATTTCCCGCCCGGTTTTTGTTCTGGGAGATGAGACCAAGCTACGGCAAATTCTGGTCAACCTTATAGGAAATGCCATTAAGTTCACCGATTCAGGGGAAATATTATTTTCCGTAACAGCTGAAGACAACAACCAATTTAGTTTCAATATTTTCGACACGGGAAGCGGAATTCCTGTTGCGGCTCAAGGAAAAATATTTGACGCATTTCAACAAGATGAAGAAGGAGAGCAAAAAGGCGGTACCGGCCTTGGCCTCGCCATAGCCAAAAACAATTGGAACTTATGCACGCAGAATTATTTTTTAATTCAAAAGTTCACAAAGGCTCGCATTTCCATTTCACCCTGCACCTACCCCCCTCAAAAGTCCCGGCGAAACAGCATGGCATTAAAACCCAAACAATCCTTCATCTTGCTCCAGGATGCCACGTCAAAGCATTGGTCGTCGATGATGTTAAAGAAAACCGGGATGTGCTTGCAAAACTACTAGAAGAAATTGGAGTGGAGACGATTGAGGCTGAAAATGGCCAGGAGGCTGTGAGAAAAACTACCGCTTATCAGCCCGACATCGTGTTTATGGATATGCGCATGCCCGTGATGCGAGGCGAAGAGGCACTCAATATAATCCTGAAGGAATCCAAAAAATCCCCCATTAAAATAGTAGCGATCACCGCATCCGCCTTAGACAAGACTAGAGAGCATTATTTGGGAATCGGATTTCATGAATATTTATCCAAGCCTTATAAGGAAGAAGATGTATTTAACTGCCTCAATGAATTGCTCGAGATCGAATTTAGTTATGAAAAAGATATAGTATCTAAGAAAATATCCTACAATCAAGAAAACTTGGACCTCTCCCAATTTACCCTGCCGGAAGAACTGCATAACAGGATTAAAAATTCTGCAGAATTGGCCAGCATAACTCAATTGGAAGCAATATTTGTCGAATTGGATCAAAATAGTGAGGGTTTAGAGCAATTGATCGAACAATTTCGATCCTTGATGAACCAATACGATACGTTGGCCATTCTGGGAATATTAGACAAGGTTTCCGTAGCAAAAAATAATTCCTTTTAATACAGTCATGGCTTATTTTATCGGGATTGCTGGATCAGCTATTTCCACCCCGCATATAGTGGCTCGTTTTCCCAGAGCTACTAAATATAGTACTACTGACGGATGTGCTTTTTGCTTATCAGCTTGAAAACCACCGGGTTGACCCAAAAAAATACCATTGTTTTTAAAGCATATAATAGAGAAATGAAGGAATATGAAGTTTTTTGAAAATATATGTTGCTTTTAATCTATTCAGGATCTATTATTACCGAGTCAAACAAATCTGCGTGGAACTCTTTATCTGAAAGTTTTTTCCGGAGAAAAATTAGGAAAAGGCTTTCACATAGAGATTTCTTGCCTTTATTTCAGATTATCAGTTGACAAATTATCTAAACTGCGTAGAATTACACGCTTTTTGGAATCGCTCTTTGAAAATTGAATAGGTGTCAAA
>JGI24922J38493_100008_pt1 | contig 31795 bp, 24 predicted proteins | sample LinPFosplate10_FD_38493 | JGI IMG/M metagenome (IMG submission 38493)
TGCAGGTCGACTCTAGAGGATCCCACTTATAGGGTCAATCACAAATGACCCGTAGGGTCCGTGTAGATTAATTTCTTCACCTAAGGCCACTTTTCGTAAGGAAGGGGAAACGGTTCCCCCCTTGACCTCTTTAATGAGGAACTCTAAATAGTCATCGTTTTCTCCTGAGTAAATAGAATACTCACGATTGACCCCACTATTTTTGAGCCCTAAATTGAAGCATTGCCCGGCCTTAAAAGATAATCCTTTTCGCTCTAAACGTAGAGCATAGGCAGTAGTTGATAGGTTTCTAATTTCTAGTACTTTATGCAACACTGAGTTATTTCAAACTGGTTGACCGGCAAACCTTGAGAGTAAAGATTTATCTGCCTAGTTTGCTTTTTAAATTTTTAGTGGCAAAACCTTGGATAAACTTGATGCCATACCAAAGATGAGAGACCAATATATAAGGCATTGTAGCAAATGCCACAAGGATACTTTCATAACGGCATATTTGTTTCCAAGAAATAGCTAAAGCTGCTAAGTAGAAGACCCAGCCTCCTAGATAAAGTATGTATATTGAGTGTGATAAAGTCGACAGGAATAGCCCAGTTAAAACAAACATAACCCACAGAGTAGGGATAAAATATATGACCCTGCGGGAAGTTTCTGGAAATTTTTTGGCAAAATGCCCTCGGTGTAAACCGTAATTTCCGATCTGATATAGGTGCTTATGCAACCCACTACGTCGATGGTGCCAAACAACCAATTCTGGCACATAAAGAATTTTTTTGGATGTTTTATTTATTATTTTTAAGCAGAAAATGGTGTCTTCTCCGGGCCAGAACTTTGATCCAAATCCAGCCACTTGATTGAAAACCGGTTTTCTAACGATAAGGTTGACGGTTGGCCAGTCATCTACCACCTTGCTTGGCGGACAGGGTACATAGCGCTCTGGGAAGCCACCAGAGGTTCGACTTAAAAATACTGACCCAGAAACACGAGCCCAAAAAGGATCCGTTTTTGGAGTGACTGCTGGCCCACCAATAGCACCAATTTCTTGTTTTGCTTTGAAAATTTTAATAGCCACGCTCAACCAATCCGACTGGGGATATGCATCGTCGTCAATAAAGGCAAAAAATAGACCTTTAGCTTTTTCAGCCCCAAGGTCTCTTTTAACGGCAGGGTTTACTCGTCCAGTAGGGCATATAATAACAGGAAGATCGCGAAATTCTTCGATCAGCGTCATCTCATTGTCTGGAAGAAGAATCAGCTCAAACTCTTTAAATGTTAGTTTTCTTATAAACATTAAACACTCTTCTAGATTATAAGACCAACTTTTGAATGGTATGATGATGGAGAAAACAACTCGTTCGTTTTTCATTTTTCAATCAAAAGAGGCTGGATAGGTGGGCTCATTAGAGTTAGTTTTATTAAAGGGTGCCTATCTTTAATCACTTTCGTGGTCCTGTGAGGGTCTCCAGAATATACTGTAAACATCGTACTTATGCCTAAGACATCTGGGCCGAAGTCTTCCGCTTGTCTTAACATTTCTTCATCAGAGACACCAAACCTAGTGTAGGTTGGAGTGCGTGTGATACCTTCGGGAGCCTCTACCGTCAAGAATGTTAACTGGGTGCTCTAAGTGTATTGCAAAATAAGCTAGACTAAGAGGTTGAACGACAGGAGGCACAGATGGGCCATCACCGTATATTGTGGTAGAGGGAAAGGTCAGCGGGACCTTCTCCAAACTCCTTTTAAACTTAATAGTTGTTTTCTTACTCATTAAGAGAAACTTACTTAGATGATAAAGTTGAATACTAAATCCACCGATTAACACTTTTAGCAAAAGTAAACAATTTATAGTCGATTGGAAGTTGAAAAAACTTATATTTCCATCGTAGTCGAGCGATAAAAGATGCAGTTTGGAAAAAACAAATAAAAATCGCCCGAAAAATTTTATTTTTTATTTTTACTTTCGCCCATACGATAGTATCTGAATCCAAAAACATAAAAATATAATTCGAAATCATGGGAACCAGGCGACCTTGACTTTTATTAACCCAAGGAACTGGTCTTTCAAAGTAGGTAATTTTACCCCACTCTACTAAATTCTTAGGTTCTTTAAAGCCAAGGCGGATGGAATCTTCATACATTGAAGTTCCTGGGTAGGGGCAGTAAATAAAAATCTGGGCCCTATGGCGTTTATCTTTAGATAAGATTGTGTCAAACATCTGTATATTTGATTCAATTTGGTTATCAGTTTTTTGAGTTAGTTCCTTAATAGAATGATTGGCAAGAGGCAAGCCTACCATCGAACCGAAGACAACTTTGATTCCATATTTATGACACCTGTCGGCGAACCGGTAATTATCTTCGACCACTATTTCCTTGGTCATGGCCTCAAGAGTTTCATCATCGCCCGATTCCGCTCCGCAGAATATGCTGTAAGTCCGTGTTTCTCGCATAAGCTCCCATAATTCATCATCAGCATCTGCTAACTGCTTAGACCGACCATCGAGGTTCCCTAACCTAACTTTAACGCCTCTATCTAACATTTCTCGAAAAATTGCTTTAGAGCGTTTAATATTGGCGAAAAAAAGACTATCGTAAAAGCCTATCGCATCTACTTTGTATTCTTTTTCGAGTCGTTCGAAGTCGTCTACAACAGACTTTGCGTCTAAGCCGACCCACCTTTGATGATACACCGAAACTTCGCAGCAAAACCCGCACTTGTAAGGACATCCATAGCTCGAAACATAGCTGATTGTTCTTTTTCCGAACTCGCTTGGATAAAGACATTTTTCGACATCAACTAAATGATAAGGTATTTGAGGTGATCCCTCCATTTTTTCCAAGGGTCTGTCGGGATTGGAAAATATTTGACCATCTTCCTTCCAATGGATTCCTGGCATATCATTAAAATTTCCACCTTCGTCAAGTTTTTTAATCACTTCGTAGAATGCTTTTTCACCCTTACCTTTTACAACAATATCTATATAGGGATTTTCTAATGTCTGGGCTGGGAAAATGGACGGGTGGTAGCCTCCCCAAATAATTTTTATATCTTTATTTGCCTGTTTGGCAACACGGCAAGCTTCGAGTCCTCCCAATATTTGATAGCCTGTCAAAGACGAAATCCCTAAAACTCGGCTGTCTTTAGCAGTTTCATGGATAATATCCATGTGGTTATCGTATAAGTTGTCAGCCACAATTTTTATTTTGTATCCTTCTTTGTCAAGAACTTTTGATGCGCAAAGTAGTGACAATGGGACGTCGGTCGTTTTTCGTTCAGGCTCGGGGCTTGGATTATAGAGAAGAATAGTTTCTTTTATCATAGTAGTAATTCTTAATTAGAAAACTCTATAACCTTTTTATGACAAATGTTTAACCACATAGGTGTTAATTTCAGCTGTTTGAACTGAGAACATTAATAGTAAATCCCGCATTATAAACCCAATTAGGAAAAAGTATAAAATAACATACCTTGTTTATTATCGGAACTTTTGTGCTCAAACATTTGTGGGTACTTGTCGTGAAATCATGCCAGTTGTAGACGGCATTGCCCGAATACCCAATAACTTTAAGTTCTTGATGGTTTCTCAGTTGTTTTAGGCTAATTTGGTTATAATGAAAAAGGTGTCAACAAGGTGAAACCTTTTCTCACGAGTTAGTCGAAAGCCAAGGTTATTTCTGTTAGGGATCTCAAAAATAAAGACTCCATTTTTGTTTGAAGACGAATAAATCCACTAGAGAAATGCAGATGGATCTTTTATTTGCTCCAGCACATGCCACATTCTTATAATGATATTAGATTATTTCTAATAAAATGAATGAATTGACCGACAAAGCTCATGAGGCTTGCGGTATAATATCGGTTCGGTTGTATGTTTTTCAGGAGGTTAGAAGCCGATGGGATTTTTAAATCAGTTGTTTTTTGATTAGTTTAAATTCTCTATTTGAGGGTGAAGTTGATGGCATTAGAAGCAGGGTATGTTTCGGGAAATCTATTGAAGGAAGTTCCACCGAGAGTTCCGCTTAAATGTATCGATCCGGTTGTGGCCCTAATGGCTCCTCCTTCAAGAATGATGAATCATTACCGTCCTCCCTTGGCTTTGATGTATATCTCGGGTTATCTCAAAAAAAATGGAATTAAGACTCAAATTATTGATTCAATTCTAGAAGATCAAATCGTCCGAGACCAATCTTTTGCCTCTAATCGAAAAAATTTTTTCAGGATGGTGGAAGATAATATGATCAGCCAAATTAAGAAAATTGAAACTGACGTGATTGGTATCACCTGCTATACGCCTGAAGTTGACGAGGTTGAAAGATTAGCTAGAAGAATTAAAGAAATTAAGCCTGATGTTAAGATCGTTGTTGGAGGGATTCACCCAACTTTGTATCCTGACGATCTGCTGAATGAATCCTCCGATGTTGATTTCGTTGTTTTTGGGGAAGGGGAAATTACTCTTTTAGAATTAGTTAAGGAAATTAGATCAGATAGCCCTACTTATTCTAGGTTAAATGGTATAGGTTTTTTGAATTCTGAGACAGGTAAAAACCTCATTACACCAAGACAACTACTTGACTACGAGCTAGATTCGATTTCATACCCAGATTATGAAGGTGTAGATATGGATTACTATACCAATGCCTCACCCTATTCTATCCGAGGAGTATTTAGTAGGAGCATATACCTTCTTGCTTCTCGCGGATGCCCTTCAGCTTGTACTTTTTGTGTAGCCCCAGAACTCAGAGGGTTTAATTTTAGCAGTGGTATAAAACAAAATGCCGGTGTTCGTCTTCGTTCTCCTGAACATCTTTTTAAGGAGGTAATGGAACTAAACAAAAAATATCATATTGATTCTTTCTATTTTATAGATGATTTGTTTACCCTGGATCGAGATTTGGTTTTTGGATTTTGTGAATTAATGATCAAAAATAAGGTGAACTTGGTATGGGGTTGTTCCTCAAAGGTAAATACAGTCAACTATGAATCACTGAAAATTATGAAGGAGGCAGGGTGTATTCAAATCGACTTTGGAGTTGAAAAAGCCTCTGACGAGCAAATGCAGCTATTGAAAAAAGGCACTAAGGTTCGAGAGGTTAAAGAAGCATTTAAGCATTGCCGGGAACTAGGAATACGCTCCTTTGCCAATATGTTAATTAATACACCGGGTGAAGCAAAAAAAGATTTACAGGATACAATTGATCTATTGGAGGAAATAAAACCTAATATTGTCACAATAAATATTTTCACTCCTTACCCTGGCACTGAAATTTATACCGATACTCATGAAGCTATCACTCGGGATGAGTACCACCTATTTATGGAGGATTGTTCGCTATTGCCAGAAATGTATCCAGAAAAATTTAGGTTTGCAGCACATGAAGAGAATTTAAAGGAGTTTAGTATCTCTAATATGCATAAATACAATAAAATTTTACCTACCTTGGCAATTTTTTTAAACCCTAAATATTTAAAGAGCTTGATTTATTCAAAAAATAAAATCAACTATTTAAAACAGATGAAAATTTTAATTAAAGAATTCGTGGTCCAAAAATTTTTATGGATAGATTCTTCGAAAAATTATTTCCGTCCCGAGAGAGATATCCCTTATTAAGGGCAAAGAAAAGATCTACCATGCATCCACCAGTTCCATTACTTAAGTTTTTTGCTGGGTTTCCTTAGTAAATGATCTCGCGCATATTTTTTATGAAATTATTTGTGCAAAAGATATCAGCGCGTTTTTCACAAGTGTCACGCATAGAGAGAGCTTGTCTCGGGGTCATTTCTTTTATTGCTCGAATCAATTCCTCGGGAGACGGGTCAGGATTTGTAAGCCAGCCAGTTTTACCGTGAATTAAGGTTTCTAAAAGCCCTCCTTCACCTGCTCCGATTACAGGTTTTCCTGCTGACATAGATTCCACTGGAGACATCCCAAAGTCCTCATCTTGTGGAATATAAATGGTGGAGATTGCATTGCCAATCAGTTGTTGTAGTTCCTGTTCGTTTACGTCTCCCGTGAACTGAATATTATCAAATCCTTTAGCAAGTTGTCTTAGATGCTTTTCATCGGGACCTGTAGAGGATACGATAAGGCGTTTTTCAGGAAGTTTGGAAAATGCCTTAATGATTATATCTACTCGCTTGTATGGTGTGAGTCTAGCAGTGGAAAGATAATAGTCATCTTGGCCAACCCAACGAAATTTGTCTAGATCGCAAGGAGGATAGATAACGATAGACTTTAATCCAAAATATTTTTGAATCCTATTTTGAACATTTTTAGAGTCAGTTATGATTACATCCATTTTACGAATAGCATTTTCGTACAAAGGTTGAAAGAAAAAATTATGCATAACATGAGCAAGCTTTCCTAGCAATGATTGGGATGCAAGGTGATCTTTCTTGAGATCATAAATTGATCTCGGTGGGGTGAAGCAGTAGTATATATTTTTCCCTTTTGGATGGTTTGCTGCTGCTAGTAGAGAATTTTGCCCCGTATAAATGACATTTTTATAGTCGCCTAAGAACTTTGTTTTCTTGTGAAAAGTGTGGAGCCTTTTGATAGTTCGCCAAAGCGGCAAACTGGATTGAGATTTTAAATTGATAAGGCGTCCTGGTAGTTTATTCAAGTCGAAAGAGTTTTTCTTTATATACCCAAAAGCTAAATCAGCCTCTAGTTCTCGGCATAGAATTTGGACCAAGCGTTCCCCCCCTCCCTTAAAGGCAAAGGCGTCATGCAAAATGACTGTGTCAGAGGATTTCATTGTTTTAAATCTAGTTTTCTACGCCAGATGCATATTCCTGCCCCAATTAGAATCATCAAGAGAACTTCTGTGACGATAGTTCCAATAGCTGCCCCCCTTGCTCCCATAGATGGTATCAGGTAGAAGTTCAGCCCTATATTAGCCAAAGCTGCCACACATGTGATTTTGGCATAAAAGTTTTCTCGGTTAATTGCCAATGTGGCCTGAGTTAATACTAAATTGGGAATCATGAATAAAAAAGAAATTAAAAGAAGGTTGAAGAGGGGAGATGCATCTATAAAACTTGCGCCGTAACATAAACTTAAAATCTCTTTACTAAAGAACCAGCCTGCGGGGATGATCACGATGGGAGAAACGGTACTGAAGAAAAATAACTTTAAAATATAAGCTATGAAGTTGGTCGGAGAGTTTGCTCGCATCCTCATTTCCCGAAATAAAACGGTTGCGAATGGGAGGTGCATAAATATAAGCCCCTCTAACAAACGAGATCCTGAAGAATAGAAACCGACTTCTTCTAACCCACTGCCGAGGTGACGGAGCATGACGATATCTATTTTAAAATATATCAAAGTAGCTATATCAATTATTAAGAGAGAACCTAGTGATTTGTAAACATCAGGGTTAAGTTTTTTGAATAAAACTTTTAGCTTGCAGCTTGCTGGGCGTAAGAAGAGAGCAATACCATACCCCACTATCGTTCCCCCTAAGATCGTTTGAATAGATGGAGTGAAAATAAAAATAAAGGCCAGAACACTCAGTGCCCCAAGAGTTCTTGTCAGAACACGCCATCTGGCTTCGGCCGCGAACATCCCTTCACCTTTAAGTTGTGAAGAAAAAAATGTGGTTGTTGTCACTAGTCCAAACGAAAAGACAGCTAGAATTAATAGGGGGCTATCTTTTAAAGGAAGTATGATGAGTGTTAAAACGCCGGCGATTGTGATTGCAATGTTATGCCCGATCGAAAGAGGAACAAGACTTCCCTTTATTTCCTGAAAGGTGGGTGAGGTTAATTCTCTAAAGATAAGCGTGCGAAAACCTCCATCCTGTAAAATTGCGTACAGCGATGCGAAAGTTAAAAGGTAGTTGTAACCCCCGAAAATTTCAGGGCCAAGTAACCTTGCGAATAGAAAGGTTAGTAGTATGGAGACAGTGGCTCCGTAAGCTGAAGCAAGCCACTGGGTGCTAAAGGATTTAGCTAGCGTCATGACATTTGAGCATATGCAGTTGTGAAACAAAACCTAGAGGAGATTGTTTTCAACAAAACCCACTCGCTCCTGGACGATATATAGGGGTCGGCCTGATACTTCAGTGTGAATATTCCCTATATACAAAGCGATTAATCCCAAGGCAGCAAGTACAATACCAAATAACAGTGTGTTGAAAACGACGAAATAAGCCAATTTGGTAAAAGGGGTTAATCCTAGCACCAGGTGGCTTATTACCATATATATGAATAGTAGACTGGAAGCGGTAGTGACAGCTAACCCTAGATACCCCGTAATTCTCAAAGGCATCAGGGAAAAAGAAGTGAAAGAGTTGATTGCCAAATTGAATAGATTGTTAAAGGCAAAAGTTGATTTCCCAGTAATTCGGTCAGGAGCATCAAAAGTTATTGACGTTTTTTTAAACCCCATCCAGTCGATAATGCCCCGGAAAAATCGGTTACGCTCGGGAAAAGTTTGTAGAACCTCTAAAACCTTCCGATCCAACAGGCGAAAATCTGTTGCTTTGTGTTGAATGCTTAATTTTGAAAATCGGTTAAGCATGAAGAAAAATAAATTAGATCCCATTTCGCGCCAGATGGAATATCGAATAGATTTACGTTGAGTAGTTACAATCTGAAATCCTAACTCCCATTGCTGGATCAACTTTGGAATTAATGAAGGCGGGTGTTGCAAATCTGCATCCATAAATATTACGGCGTCAGAGAACTTAGTCAATTCAATGATTCCCGCTGTGAGAGCCATTTCCTTACCGAAATTTCTAGATAAGCGTAAACCCTTCACCGTCAAATCCAAGTCGGATATTTCCTTGATAACTCGCCAAGTGGAATCATTGCTACCGTCATCAATAAAAACAAACTCACAAGTATAGTTGTTCAAACTCAGGGTGGCTTTATTAGTTTCTTCATGGAAACGGCGTATGTTATTTTCTTCGTTATAGGCGGGCACAACAAAAGTGATTAAGCGCTTCTTTTCATTCATGGAAATAGAGTTTTAGGGGTGATTGGCCTTGCGTTTTTTTACGTCCAAAGACAAATATTTAAAACTAACCATCGATTAGTGATTTTATAGAGATTTCGTGTAATGTCACAGGAAACTTCCTCTTCTTAACTTTTGAGTAAATAGTGCTTTAATGGTAATCGTTATACCCCAACTCAAAAGCAGGAGTTCCACGGACTCACTCTCCATTATTCACAACATCCTTAAAAAATCAAACGGGCAATTATTTAAACTTACCATGTGTACATTTGTATCCCAAGGGGCAATATTCATTTATCTTTAATCCAAATTCTTAGCCCTTTTCTGGCGAATTATATCCATAGGATTGACCACATACTTAACGACGAAGATAGCAGATAAAATTGCCCCAAAAAGCACAGCCCAACGACCCCATTCCGTGTCATGTTGAGGTATGCCTCCACCGTTTATCATGATAAGTATCAAAATGACTAGATTATGGTTTATGTAAACGGGATAAGATAGGTCAGCTAAATACCGGTCTATTTTGTTATCTTTAGTCAGATGAAATAAAGAGGGTATGGCTACAAAAAGCAAGCAAAAGTAAAGATATTTGCCAAAAATAGGATTAGGAATAAACTGATAAAAGCTTTCAAAGTTTATGGCCCTTTCGGTTCCATTAAGAGTGCTATATGGGTAGCAAAGCGTTGCCCCTAATAAAACTATCGACAAAAAAATAGAAACAACTGTATAAAGTTTTGGAAATGATAAATTTATTAATTGCTGGTACATTCTAAAAGATAAAATTCCTATTAAGAAAAAGGCAAGTTCCGTTGGGAAAAATCTCCGGAGCCAAAGGTCCTGATATAAACCAGAATAATAAAATATAACTCTTAAGAGAAGACTAAATAGAAGCACTTTCAATAAGAAAAGGTTTCTCTGCTTTAACAAGAAAGGGGCTAAACAATAAAACATCAATTCAAGCGCCAGAGTCCAACCTTGAGAGACTAGGTTGCTAAGGTGAAAACTTTTATAAATACTTGGTTGATAAGAAATAGTCCCCTCAGCATCAGGACCAATGAACAAAGCAATATCCTGCCCAAATATAAACATATTTGTGAAGACTACAAAGACCTTACTGCTAAAATTTAAATCTGAAAACACAGGCCCCAGCGTTGGAGTTGGGTGTATGTCAGCTAAAATATAAAGAGCGCTAAAAATAGTAGAATCAAATAAGGAGGGTAAATTTTTAGGAATCGATTAGTTAAAAACAAGCTAACTCTATTGAGACCTGTGTGTTTTTCAGACAATATGAGAGCCATGTAAAACCCGGAGACTATAAAAAATGCCTGAACTGCAATCGACGCAAATGGAAAATTAAACCCCAGCTGCAATGGCCTTGAGTGGGAGGCCAATACGCTGAATGCAAGTAGGAGTCTAAGGATTCCCATATAAAATATTAAACAAATTAGTTTGCTTCATTCGGGAGAGGGTAACCTCTTTTATTGTTTGTTGTGGTAAGCAGTTGATTTTATAACCTATTTGGTTGTGAATTTACTTATTACTTAAAATTTTAATTCGCTAAAGTTTACAGCCTTCCTTTTGGATTGTATTCTAATTCTTTTTTGGCTTTTTCGGATGAAAAGAAACAGTCTCCGGGAATATTTCGGGCAATTATGCTTATTATGGGAGGCAGTTTGAAGATACTTTTAAATAGAAAAATAATTTTGAAAGGGAAAACTGGTATTCTAAAGGGGAAAACCGTCTCTTTCCTTTTTTTCATCAGAGTTTTTAAGTAGTTCCTAGCGGTGATATTCTCTCCTCCTAGAATATATTCTTCACCACTCTTTCCATATTTAGCTGCAAGCAATAGACCGTCCACAAGATCGCCCATACTTACATAATTTAATATTCGGTCTCCTTGGCCAATCAAATTGATCACTCCTCCGGGGGCACCACCGCCTACTTTTTTCCAGACAAATCTTTGAATAGTAGAGAGATCACTAGAATCGTCGGACTTAGTATGACTCTGATCAATTACTGCTGTTGGGAAAACAGTTATGACAGGAGAAGGAGAAGGGTATGAAGCAATGAGGTTACGGGTCTTGTAAAGTGATTCTAATTTGGTCGAGGTGTAGTGATCGAGGTCTGTTTGTTGGCACAATTCCCAAGATTCGTCTCGTTGGGTTTTGCCCGTACTCTTGAAAACAACAATGCTAGACACATTGATAATTTTTTTCACGCCCTCGTTTAATCCTGCTAATAAAAGATTTTCGGTTGCTTTTACGTTAACTTGATAAAAATTTTCTCGATCTATGTCATTTGTGTTTTGATAGACCGCTAGATGAAAAATATAATGACAATCTGTTATTCCTTTTTTAATTGATTGCTCTTCAAGAAGGTCACCTTCGAGTAAAGTAATGTTGTCATCCCCTTCCCAAGGGTTAAAGTTTTTTCGGGTAAGCACACGAACTAAAAAATTATTTTTTGACAATAGTTTGACTAAATATTGCCCGATTTTACCAGTACCACCGGAGACAAAAACGGTTTTTTTGTTCTTCAAAACCATTTGTATCCGCTCAGTTTTCTTAAAAGAGGGATTTTGAAAAATATATTTGGGGATAGTTTATAGGTATTGCAAGAATCGCATTCAGGTAAACGTGAATAATCGTCCTTTCTCATTTGGCGTGCAATTCTTTTTGGTTTGCTGTTTAAGTCAAATTGTATTTCATAAGGACTTGTGTTGCTAATATTACCTAGCAGCAATGAGTTTATTTTTACTCCACCAGAATAAAATGCTGGGTCACAAGGATACAGATCGCCGTTAACTTTAATGACGATTCTCCATAAAAGCTGAGTGCATGGAAAATGACCCTTTAATTTATGATTAAAATTAGAGTCTGGGAAAAATCCTGCTTGACTGACGAGTGGGTGAACATAACACTTATCGCTGTGTTTCATTAACCGAACCCATCGTTTAATATCTTTTGAGAAGTTATTTTTCTTGCCGTCAAAATTGATATACTGAATAAAAATACTCGGTTTTTTCTTGCCACTCTTATTTCGTAGCAAAAGCAATCTCTCGATATTATTGCAGACCATTTCATATTTGTTTAAACCCATTCGATCCTTGTAAAGAGATACTTCGTTGGTGTTCAGGCTAATCGAAACCTCGTCTAAACCGCAAAATAATATTTTCTCACAATCATTCTCTGTTAATTGTATTCCATTAGTAACTATAACAATGCGTATATTTTTTGAAATATTTTTTACGCGTTCGCAAGTTTCGAAAAATTTTTTATATAAAACCTGTTCTCCTAGCCCCATGGGTGCGAAGCAGACTCGCATTCCAGCATTATGAAACCTTTCTATTTCTTCGAGTACTTTTTCAACTAGGGCATCACTCATGTCCTTAACAAGGAATTCTTCCTGAGGGTTTTCTTTTTCAACGAAATGAGTTCGCGTGCAAAAATCACAAAAAATGTTGCACTTTGTTGTTAGTTCGCAACTAAATCTAACTTCTTGTCTATTAGAAAGGAATCTTGAATATAATCGATTGGCAAGAGAATTGGTGAGAAGGTTAACGCTTGGGGGGGGTAAGTATTTTCTTAATTGGTTAAGCATTTTTGACCTAACTGGATGTAAGTTTTTAAATATTTCTTACGTGTGTCAGTTTAATTGTTTGATCGGAAATTATCGAGTAAAAGTTAGAAGGAAAACCAACTGTACATATTATAGATAACCAAAGGTTGATTGAGGAAGACTTTTTGACGCTTACAGATCTTCGGAGAGTTCTTTTTGGAAAAACTTGTTCTTCACGATACGCCTCGCCATTTAAAACAATGGGTCACAGTTTAGGCTGTACCCACTGTTGCTTCGGGATAGTATATAAAGGAAAGATGAGTATGACTACTTATTATTTGGTACCCGAGTTGACGAAGATGTTGGAATACTCAAACCGGGTATGCAAGCGGGATGATAAATTGATCTTGCTCAAGCGTAAGGTAGGGTAGTTTTGACACAAAATTGGCATAGACAAAAAAAGGGACCATGGCGAATTGCCATAAATCCTTGATTTGAAGAGTGGGCGGTCTCGGGGTCGAACCGAGGACCTACTGATTAAGAGTTCGTTGCTCTATCCAGCTGAGCTACAGGCGCTTTTTTGTTTATAAATGGGGTTGTTTAAACCACTTAATCTCGTAACGGAAGATAAATTCAAACGATAACTTTAAATATTTTTTATAGTGAGGCCCAAATGCAAACGTATACTGGTATCGTCGTTCAATCAAGATGCTATCAATTTATCTGAAAATATGGATCTATACCTTATATTTAAAGTAGGATTCATTGAAAACGTTTTATATTTAGAAGGACCTTAACTGAAAATGATAAGGGTTGAATGAATATTTAAAAAAATATGGATTAGTGCATGATTCGAAACTTGATAGAAATCATAAAGAAAAAAATTAGACCTTTTTTTCGGATTGCGATGGAGCACTATGGGAAGCTGAAACCATTTTTATTTTGGGTAAGTCCAAGTGCCCGTGTTTACTTTAAAACAACTATTCTACGGGTAATTTTTAAAAATTTTTACTCTATGGAGCCTAGCGCATTATACGACAAAGATTTAAGGCAAGGGGTTAACTTGATTGGCTATCCACTAGCTGATATTGGGGAAGGGGAGTTTATTCGCCAAACAGCTAAGTCTCTTGAGAGAGTTGATGTTGATTTTGGAATGTATAACTCCAAAACAAAGTTAGACCAGAGTAATCAGCAATTGGCTTCTTTAATTCAGACAAAAAATTCTTATTTGGTAAATATTTTTCATCTAAAACCTGATCAGATAGAAGCCTCTATCATTAGGCACGGCGAGTCTCTTATTTCTGGGCATTTTAATATTGGTTACTGGGCATGGGAACTGAGTAAGTGTCCCTCTGCCTGGATGAATTCCTTGAATTATTTTCATGAAATCTGGTGTCCCTCTCGATTTATCCAAGCTTCTTTGTCAGATGGTTCCAATCGACCGGTGCTTTATATTCCTCCAGCATTTGATATAGACAAACCTAAGGGATACGACCGTCGCTATTTTAATCTTTCAGAAGAGCAGTTTTTGTTTCTTTTTGTTTTTGACTTTAAATCCTCTTTTGCAAGAAAAAATCCGATGGGTTGCATACAAGCGTTTCAAAGTGCGTTTCACAAAGGAAAGGAAGATGTGGGTTTAGTTCTCAAGTCTATGGATGGAGAGAATTACCCTAATGAGTTTAAGAGTTTGAATAAAGCCGTTCAAGGTGACCCGAGAATTAAGATCCTCAATAGTACATTTACGTCTAATGAGATTATTGGTCTCATGAATGTATGCGATGTTTTCGTATCGCTACATCGCTCTGAAGGAATTGGACTAAGTATTGCTCAGAGCATGTTACTTGGTAAACCCGCTATCGCCACAAACTATTCAGGTAATACAGATTTTACTAGATCAGATAACTCTTGTCTTGTTGATTACAAGTTAATAGCAGTGAAGAAGGATGAATACCTATTTTCTAAAGGTCAGGTTTGGGCTGACCCGAATGTAGATCAAGCTGCTAATTATATGAGAAGATTAGTTGAGGATCATTCCTACAGAAATAAAGTTGCGGAGGCAGGACGTTCTTATATCAGAACTAATCATAATTCTGAGACGGTGGGGAGAAATTACAGAAGCCGGTTGGTTGAATTGGGATTACTTGGTGGTTGAGTCACTTCACGCATCGAGTTTCTAGAGAGATTGATCTTTTTTCAATTTTTTTAAAGGGGTGCCTTGTTAAGCTTTGACAACTTTATTGGATTTTATATTTCCACAAGCGTTTCGAGTATCTACGATGATCTTTGACTTGTCTGCGATGGCTTTAAAGTCATAGGTTGTGTGGTCAGTTAAAATTACTACGCAATCGTATTGGTTTATGTTTTCTAGTGGGATACTTTTTTTTCCTGCAAATTGTTTGTACTTTCTGGTGGTTTTTATTTTAGGGATATAGGGATCATTGTAATCTGTCACAGCATCCTTTTCCTCCAGCAACTCCATGATTTTAAATGTGACAGACTCACGGGTGTCATCTACATTTTTTTTATAGGCCAACCCAAGTAAAAGGATTCGGCTGTTTTTAAGACTTTTCCCTTCTCGATTGAGCGCAAAAATTATTTTTTGAATGACGTAATCGGGCATAAAGGTGTTTATCTCGCCAGCCAGTTCTATGAAGCGGGTGGTAATGCCATGTTCTCTTGCTTTCCAGGTAAGGTAAAAAGGATCAATCGGAATACAATGCCCTCCTAATCCAGGTCCGGGATAAAAAGGCATAAAGCCAAATGGCTTTGTACTGCAAGCTTCTATTACTTCCCAAACGTCGATTCCCATTTTTTCATATATAACTTTTAATTCATTGACTAAGGCAATATTTACGGCTCTGAATACATTTTCAGTTAATTTTGTAGCTTCAGCGACTTTTGTTCCAGAAACTAAAACTGTTTTATTTACGATAAATGAATATAGGCTATCGGCTAACTCTAAACTTTTAGGGTCATCGGCGCCAATAACCTTTGGAGTTGTTGCGATGGAATATTTCTTGTTGTTAGGGTCTTCTCGTTCTGGAGAATAGGCGACAAAAATATCTTTATTTGCTTTAAGCCCACTTCCTTCCTCCAGTTCGGGTATTAATACTTCCAGAGTTGTTCCGGGGAAAGTGGTTGACTCAAGCACGATTAGTTGGTTTTTTAATATATGTGGCGCTATTTTTTGAGCCGTCGAAATAATATAGCTCATATCTGGTTCTCTGTTTTTATTAAGAGGTGTAGGAACACAAATTAAAATACAGTCTAGGTGCCTTATCAAGGTATGGTTTGTACTGCCTTTGAATTTCCCTTCTTTATTCAGACACTTTATCTTTTCACCAGAAATATGCTTGATGTAGCTTTTTCCTTTAGATAACAGATCTATTTTTTCTTGATCTATATCTAGACCGGTGACTTGAAATCCGGTTTTGCAGAACTCGATTGCTAAAGGCAACCCTACGTAACCCAATCCAATTATTCCGATATGCGCCTTTTTTTCTTTTATCTTTTGAAGAGTCATGGTGTTTTAGAAAAAATTGTAGATTTCGAGTGGGTTGCGCTGAGGGTTTATTGTGTTAATAGAACTATACGAAAGATTTCCAGAAAATATTTTCTAAAAAGCCTATTTATATAACAGTTTGTTTTCTACTTATGACGTCATTAGTTAATGGATACATTAGCTCAGGAACAGTATTTTCTAAGTTGTTAAAAAAACTTTAAGGGAAACTCAAGGTAAAAAATAGTGATTGCTTAGCTAATTCCATTAATTTTTCAACCTCATTTCTAAGGCAACTGGATTATATCAGAAGTAAGAAGTAAAGGTTGTTAACAAGGGATTCTGATCCGAACCTCTATTCTCTAGGTATTAACTTAGAAAAGGATTATGAATGTTTTCTTGATGGGAATTGGTTACAATTAAGACTGCGTTATTTTAAGCATAAGGGTATTGAGACTCAATTACCGTTTTATTTCAATTTTTTTGGAGTATTTCATTCAATGGACGTTGATACGAAATTACCAGTAGGTCTTTTTGAAGGAAAAACCATATTGGTGACAGGTGGTACAGGTTCCTTCGGCGGTTATTTCATTGATTCCCTTTTAGATAAAAATTTTAAAGAAATTAGAGTTTTTAGCAGAGATGAATTGAAACAAGATGATATGCGACTTCGCCTTCAGAACCCCAAGGTAAAATTTTATATTGGGGATGTTAGGGACCGCAGTAGTGTGGATGATGCGATGTCAGGTGTGGATTACGTGTTTCATGCGGCTGCATTAAAACAAGTTCCTGCCTGCGAGTTCTTCCCTAAGCAAGCTATGCAGACAAATGTTATCGGAAGTCAGAATGTTATTGAATCGGCAATCAGTCGTGGAGTTTCTAAGGTGGTTAGTCTCAGTACAGATAAGGCAGTTTATCCAGTCAATGCGCTTGGTATAACTAAAGCTCTTATGGAAAAAGTAATTCAGTCAACTTCAAGAAAACTTTCTAAAGGGCAAACAGTTTTGACATTAGTTCGCTATGGGAATGTTCTGTTTTCCCGCGGTTCCGTGATTCCACTTTTCATGAAACTGATCAGAGAAAACAAGGCTCTTACCTTGACAGATCCCCGTATGACAAGATTTTTATTGCCTCTAAAAGAAGCGATCAATCTGGTTGGTTTTGCTCTTGAAAATGGGAGGCAGGGAGATATTTTTGTTCGCAACGCTTCTTCTTGTTCGATGGGGGACCTTGCTCAGGCTTTAAAGAATATTTTCCAGTCAAACTCTAAAATTGAAATCATTGGCATGCGGCATGGAGAAAAAATGCATGAAACTTTAGTTTCTAGAGAAGAACTTTTAAGGTCTGAAGATTTTGGGGGGTATCTTAGATTGAGCATGGATGGTAGAGAGCTGAGTTATAATAAATATCTAAACGAGGGGGAAAGGCAATTCAGTCAGACCGAAGATTGTACCTCAAAAAATACACCTCAGTTGTCAGTCAAAGAAATAGAGGAGATGTTGTCTGTCCAGCCTGAAATTATAACTGAATTAAACCGGGGGAAGTAAACAGTTTGAAGGTTCTAGTGCCCATTAATCTTATCTTCTATTTGCTCGCACACATAGTCCGCAAACGGTAGTGAGCATGTGAGTCCAGGAGAGATAGCATTTAGGATATGCATTGACCGGTCATCTCCCTCTAAGACAAAATCCATTTCTAATTCTTTTTTTTTAATATTTAATAATTGTGCTCTGATTCCAGCCTGTCCCCAATGCCCATAGTGTTTTATGTCCACGCCTTTTGCAAGTTTAGTGGCTAGAGAAACTAATAATGGTTTTGAGTATTTCTTCAACTCTCTAAAGGCTAGTGTTTTAAAATCAAAGTTTGAAGATAAGAATAAACCTGCCTGTCGTAGAATAATTTCAGTTAACTCAGGGACGTTGAAATTCTTCCACCCTTGATACTGTTCTCTCCAGAAAGCAGGGATTGCAGTAGGGCCGATCTTGATTTTGCTATCGCTCGTTATTGTAAAATGAACTCCAAGGAAAGGGTTGGTTAGGTCGGGCACGGGATAGATGTGAGTTTTTAGAGCTCCTGGGGTTTCATTGGAATACAAATAAAGTCCTTTAAAGGGTAAGATCCTGTGATCTTTGGAGAAACCAAAGTCTCTCCCAATTTTATCAGCATATAGTCCAGCCGCATTAATTATATAATTTGCTTCAAAGAGGCCATCTGAAGTCTTAACGGAGCATTTCCCCACATGATGTATGTATTGTGTATTTGTTTTTAGTCGAACTCCTTCCTGAATAGCATCAGATAGTAGGGATTTTACTAGCTCTATTGGATTTATCGAAGCGGTGGTTGGTGAAAAGAGAGCTTTTTGATAGGTTTTAGCACGTGGTTCAATAGCTCGGCTTTCTTCAGCCGTGATTAACTCAAGTGGTACGTCATTACTTTTGGCCCGAACTAGCAATTCATCTAGCCAAACTAATTCAGACTCATTTTGCGTAACGACAAGTTTTCCACACTTTTTGATCGCTAGATGTTTGGCTTCACAGTATTCCGTTAGCCGCTTGTTTCCTTCTTTTGTGAAACGGGCCTTAAGGCTATCAGCGGTATAATAAAACCCAGCATGCAAGACACCACTATTTCGGCCACTCGCATGTATTCCGCATTGATGTTCTTTTTCAAGAATACAAATACTTGAATCTGGGTTCCGAGATTTTAATTCACGGGCAATACTGATTCCAATAATACCGCCGCCGATTACTAAAAAATCAGCTGTATTTGTAGACATTACCTAGGTTGACTTTTTTAAATTAGATTGTAAATGATTAAGTTGAGATTTGCCATTTCGAAGGTTGAATATGAGTGTTAGCCATGGATCATTTGGTTAACCTTACCTTGTAATAATCGATATACCATTGGATGAAACTTTTAATTCCGTTTTGAATATTCCATTTTGGCGAATATTCAAAATCTTTAACCAGATCATCAACATCTGCATGTGATTTTTTAACATCACCACCCTGCATCGGCATCAAATTTAATTTTGCTTTTACGCCTAGATTTTTTTCAATTTCTTTAACATAGTCCATTAGCGGAGTGGGTCGGTTAGATCCAATATTATATAATCGATATGGCGCCGTAGATGATGCTGGATCAGGGTCAGATCCTGACCAATTAGGGTTGGGATCTGGGATTTTTTTTATAATGCGGCACACTCCTTCGACGATATCCTCAATATATGTAAAATCTCTTATCATATTACCTTGGTTATACAAATCAATCGGCTCTGAGGCAAGAATAGATTTTGTGAAGAGGAAATAAGCCATATCCGGTCGACCCCATGGTCCATAAACCGTAAAAAAACGCAATCCTGTCGTTGGCAGTTTGTAGAGGTGAGAGTAAGAGTGTGCCATGAGTTCATTAGAAATTTTGGTAGCTCCATACAATGAGACGGGGTGACTTGATTTGTCGTGAACAGAAAAAGGGTACTTAGTGTTGAGTCCATAGATGGAACTGGATGAAGCGTATACAAGGTGTTCTACCTGATTGCGCCGGCACCCCTCTAGTATGTTAAATGTTCCAACAATGTTGCTTTGTATATAAACGTGCGGGTTCTCGATCGAATAACGAACACCTGCTTGTGCCGCCAAATGGATAACTCGTTGCGGGGATTTCTTTTTAAATAAACTTTCCACTTCACCTTGATCTTTTAGATCAATTTTATGAAAGGTAAACCCGTCATACTCTTGAAGAATTTTTAGCCGATCGTTTTTCAGGTTGATGTCGTAGTAGTTATTTAGATTATCTAGACCGATAACATCGTATCCTGAATCAAGCAACCGTTTGGAAGCATGAAAGCCTATAAAGCCAGCGGCCCCTGTGACTAGAATTTTCATTTTTAAGTCGAAATATATTTAGGCATGTTCGTTTATAAATTAAGTGGGTAAAATAAATAAAGCGATTTTTCTAAATACCAAACTTTTTTATAAATTCATCTATTTTTTCTGTGACATATACCAACTGTTCCTTGGCTAACTCTGGGAAAATTGGCAGAGCTATAGTGTCGTTTGCTGCTTTTTCTGATTCGGGGAAAGCACCTTTTTTATACTCAAGGGAAGCAAAACAATCTTGAAGATGAAGAGGAAGAGGGTAGTAAATCTCGGTGAATATATTATTTTCAGTAAGAAAACTACGTAGTTCGTCCCTGTTATTGTTTACGCGGATTACATATTGGTTGTAGACATGCCGCGGAATAACTTCTAACGGAAGTATCAATTGGTCTGCTATTCCCTTCTCTTTAAACAGTTGGTTATATGTTTGCGCATTTTTTCTTCTTTTTTCTGTCCACTGGTCCAGATATTGAAGTTTGGCCAGAACAACACCAGCTTGAAGCGCATCAAGCCTGAAGTTTCCCCCAATCAATTTATGATAATACTTAAGGTTTGACCCGTGAACACGCAGAGCTTTGATTTGATTATAATCATCTTCTGAGGACATGGTTACCATACCCCCATCCCCAAAGCCGCCTAAGTTTTTAGTCGGGAAAAAAGAAAAACATCCATAATTACCCATTGAACCTGTCCTTCGCCCCTCATACTCAGAGCCTATTGCTTGGGCTGCATCTTCTATTACGACCAAGTTATTTTTTTGAGCTAGTTCAAGGATTGGATTCATGTTTGCACTCTGGCCATAAAGGTGAACAGGAATAATAGCTCGTGTTTTGTCAGTAATACTTTTTTCTATTTGGCTTGGGTCGATATTGAAGGTGTCTGATTCAATATCGACAAATACAGGCCGCGCCCCTAACCGTGAAATGGATCCGGCGGTTGCGAAAAAGGTAAAAGGTGTGGTGATAACTTCATCGCCTTCTCCAACTCCTGCTGCCATTAATGAAATAAGAAGGGCATCTGTTCCTGAAGATACTCCGACAGCGTATTTTGTTTCACAATAGGTTGCTATTTTTTCTTCTAGTTCTTCAACAATTGGACCGAGGACAAACCGACCTGATTGGATAACTTGATCAATATTTTTTTTAACGTCCTGTAAAATTGTTTCGTAAGACGCTGGAATGTCTAGTAAAGGGACTCTCATGGCTTGCCTACATTTTGTTATTGTTTATAAATTATTAAAGTATAGATCGAAGGAATCAAGTGATAATTGAATCATGGGTATCACTTAAGCATTGCTTTAGGGCATACTCCCAATCTGGCAACTCGATTCCAAAATATTTTTGTAGTTTGGTGTTCGATAAAACTGAATAAGTAGGTCGGATCGCAGGAGTAGGATATTCTTTTGTCGAAATAGCTAAAAGTTTCGGCATCTGGTCTGGGCAACTGAGTTCTAAAATAGCTTGGGCAAATCTATGCCAGTTTGTTTCTCCTTGGCAAGTCATGTGATATACACCAGAAATGCTTGCCACAGCTTTTGAAAGTGAGCCATCTCTTTTTTTAAGTAGATTCTTGATGGATTTGCATGTTGCTTCAGCGATACTTCGACACCAGGTTGGGGTTCCCGTCTGATCGTTTACTACCCGCAGTTCATTTTTTTCTTTTGCTAGTTTTAAGATGGTACCTAAAAAACTATTCCCTGTTTTGCTGTATACCCAGCCAGTTCTGAAGATTAAATGTGAGGCACCACTTTCCCCAATGGCTTGATCTCCTTGGAGCTTGGTTTGTCCATAAACACTGTTTGGTGAAGGCGGGTCAGATTCTAAATAAGGTCTGTGACTCATTTCTCCATTATAGGAGTAATCAGTAGAGTAATGAATGAGAAGAGCATCATTATTTTTAGCTTCGTCTGCTAAAATTTTAGGTGCTATCCAATTCACGGCTTTTGCTAACTCCTGGTCAGATTCGGCTTTATCAACTGATGTATACGCACCAGCATTTATAATGAGTTTAGGTTTGATTTGTTGTACAACGCGCCGGATTTGACTTGGGTCGGCAAGGTTCATTTCCTTTCTCCCTGTTGCGATAACTTCTCCAAATTGGTTGAGAATTTTATTAAGCTCACTGCCTACTTGGCCATTTTTCCCTGTCAATAAAATACGCATGAAATTTAGATAAAATATTGTAGTGCTGTGTAGGTTGCGGAAGAAGATGGAACACTCAAATTTAACGGATCAAGCCAAGAAGATACCTACCGTATCCGTTGTTCTTAAGTGGGTGAGCCAGTTTTTTGAGATTCGTTGGCGATATCCATCCTGCTTTAAATGCAATTTCTTCCGGGCAACAGATTTTAAGCCCTTGACGTGATTCTATAGTTTCTATGAAATTAGATGCAGCTAAAAGTGAATCGTGAGAACCTGTATCAAGCCAAGCAAAGCCAGGACCCATTTTTTCAAGCGCCAGCGACTCATTTTTTAGATAGGCTTTATTGATATCTGTGATTTCCAACTCCCCTCGGCTAGAGGGTTTGAGCTTTTCTGCGATATCAAGAACTTGATTGTCATAAAAATAAAGACCTGTGATGGCGTAGTTGGATTTTGGTTTTTTAGGTTTTTCTGCGAGCTTGATAACGTTGCCCTTAGAGTTGAACTCTGCAACGCCGTAATTTTCTGGATCTTTAACCCAGTAACCAAAGACAGTGGCGCCTTTTTTTCTTTTACATGCTCTTTGCATTAACCTGACAAGGCTATCCCCATAAAACACGTTGTCCCCAAGAATAAGGCATACCCCGTCTTTTCCGACAAAGCTTTTCCCGATTATGAAGGCCTGCGCTAAACCACCAGGGTACGGCTGTTTCGCATAACTGATCTTAATACCCCATTGGTTTCCGTCTTTAAACAAAGATTCAAAAAGAGGTTGGTCTTCAGGTGTGGTTATGATGAGCACGTCTCTAATACCTGCCAACATGAGAGTGCTGAGCGGGTAATAGATCATCGGCTTGTCGTAAAGCGGCATCAGTTGTTTACTGATTACATGAGTTAACGGGTACAGTCGTGTTCCTGACCCTCCCGCAAGAATGATTCCTTTTTTAATCATTTTTATTTTCCTAACTATATTTTATTAAGCCCTAGTCGTTGTCCTTTGTAAGCACCTGACATCACTCGTTCCATCCATTGGGGGTTGTTAATGTACCATTGGACAGTTTTTTTTAGCCCTGTATCAAGAGTTTCCGCAGGTTCCCAGCCCAGATCTTTTTTTATTTTTCCAGCGTCGATAGCATAGCGCCTGTCATGCCCTGGGCGGTCATCAACAAACTTTATTAGTGACTTGTGAGGCTTATGGGGTGAGTCAGAAATCAGCTCATCTAAAATTTTGCACAAGGTGTTCACTAGATCTAGGTTTGTTTTTTCGTTGTCCCCACCAATATTGTAAACATCACCTAACCGTCCCTTTTTCAAAGTTTGTTCTAGGGCAATACAGTGGTCCTCAACATAGAGCCAATCTCGAATATGGAGACCATCTCCATAAACGGTAAGTGGATCGCCCGCTATGGCTTTTTTTATCATCAGTGGAATTAATTTTTCTGGGAACTGATGAGGTCCATAATTATTGGAGCAGTTTGTTGTGATTGTTGGAAAATTAAATGTTTTGAAATAGGAGCGTATTAAATGGTCTGAAGCAGCTTTTGATGCCGCATAAGGTGAGTTTGGCGCGTAAGGTGTTTTCTCAGTAAAAGAACCGCTATCACCGAGGGATCCATACACTTCGTCAGTAGAAACATGAAGGAATCTGAAATTGTTGTAGCGTTCTTTTTCGTTTTCTTTTAGACCATTCCAGTAATCACGAGATGCTTGTAAAAGTTTAAATGTGCCAACAATATTTGTTTGAATAAAATCGTCTGGCGATTCAATTGATCGGTCGACATGAGATTCGGCAGCGAAGTTAATAATAGAGTCAACTTTATTCTCTCCCAAAGTTTTTCTGACTAATTCCTGATCACAGATATCTCCTTCGACAAAAAAATAGTTAGGATTACTTTCAACCGCTTTTAACGTGTCTAAATTCCCAGCGTAAGTTAATTTATCGTAGTTAATAATACGGGTGTTCCCGTTTTTTATTTTCCGTATCAGGAAGTTACTGCCAATAAAACCGGCACCCCCAGTGACCAATAATGTTTCCATAGTTTTTCTGAAATTAGATTTTAAAATTTCAATTAACAAAAACAATCTCGAGTATAGGTTGTTGCCTGGAGGATTGCAAGATGTGGGGTAGTAATCAAATTTGTTAGGACTGTTGCTCGTTTGGTAGACTGAAGGTATTAACTTTGGGCTATAGTGTAGGACATTTAAAATATTTTTAGAGCAGCGAGAGGCATGGGTAACTCTAATAAAATAGCAGTTATTATTGTTAATTTTAATGGAAAAGAATTCTTGGGACAATGTCTTGAGTCTTTGCAACGTCAGGTATTTTTAAATTTTAAAATAATTGTTGTTGATAATTTCAGTGACGACAGATCAGTGGATGGGCTTGAGGAGCGTTTTCCTGATGTTGAGGTTATGCGGATGGATGAGAACGTAGGTTTTGCTGCTGCCAATAACTATGCCATAAAAAAAGCTGAAGGTTTTCAGTGGGTAGCGTTGCTAAATCCCGATGCTATTGCTAAACCGGATTGGTTGTTAACCTTACATATTGCCGCAGAAAAAAACCCGCGATACAATTTTTTTGGAAGCAAATTAATAAAAGAAAGTTCTCCTGAGCAACTAGATGGGACCGGTGATATTTACCATTTATGTGGTTTAGCATGGAGGCGTGACCATGGGGCAGTGGGAAAAAAAAATTCTCGTCTAGCTGAAGAAATTTTCTCTCCCTGTGCTGCAGCTGCCATGTATCGTCGAGATATAGTTTTGGAAGTGGGTGGATTTGATGAAAGGTTCTTCTGCTATTTTGAAGATATTGATTTGGCATTTAGATTACGTTTGCTAGGGCATCGTTGTTTATATGTTCCAAACGCGAAGGTTGGACATTTCGGCTCCGCTATAGCTGGCCGGCGAAGTGACTTCGCTGTTTATCATGGGCATCGCAATATGGTTTGGACATACCTTAAAAATATGCCTTCAGAATTGCTCTGGCGTGGGTTACTGCAGCATTTGCTGGTAAATTTTGCATCGTTAATTTGGTTTTCGCTGCATGGACAAGCGGGTCCAATTTTCAGGGCTAAAAGGGACGCGTTGTTAGGTTTAAGACAAACTATAAAGCAAAGGAAATCCATTCAGAAAAACATAAAAGTTACCTCGGAAAACTTAAAGAAGGTTTTGGCTACGGATTGGTTTCTCCCATACTTTAAAAATAGATAATTAATACGAGGCAGGCGAAATGATCCTTAACATTAGTATAGTTTGGGGAATTGATTTAATAGGTCGATGATTTTTGTGTTAGAACTTAATTTAAGCGGTGCCTTGAGATGCCTGTTTCTTCTGTGTGGGTTACTCCCCGTCCACTAGTGGTTCTGCCGCAATGTATAAATAGCTGCATGGCCCTCTGTATATATGTAAAAAACTCCAGAAAGTTAATATTTCTGCATAGCTAAATATATTGACAATAAAATTTAGTTTAAAAAGGGTTACACTTTTTCCTCATTTTTTCCGATTATAATCCAGGGAAGAAAGTTTGCAGGTTTGTTTAGTTTATTTTAGGGCTTTAACTTTAATACAATGAAACTATCAATAGTTATTCCAGTTTATAACGAATCGGCGACCATATGTGAGGTTATTAAAAGAGTCGACGCAGTAACTGGTGAAAAAGAAGTCATAATAGTTGATGATTGTTCTACTGATGGCACTCGAATCCTTCTTGAAAAATATGAAAAAAGAGAAGGTTTTGAAGTCATATATCAGACTAAAAACAGAGGAAAAGGTGCGGCTCTGCGTGCAGGTTTTAAAATTGCAAAAGGTGAAATTGTGATTATTCAAGATGCAGATCTAGAATACAACCCAAAAGACTACCCTGTGCTACTGGAGCCTATTCTAGATAAACGTGCCGATGTTGTCTATGGTTCCCGCTTTCTAGGGGGTCCTCATAGAGTTTTATTTTTCTGGCATTATTTAGGTAATATGTGTTTGACCACTCTATCAAATATGCTTACTAATGTTAATTTGTCCGATATGGAAACCGGCTACAAAGTGTTTAGAAGGAAAATCCTTGAATCCATTACATTAAAGTCCAATCGTTTTGGGTTTGAGCCAGAATTTACGTCCAAAGTGGCCCAAAAAAACTTTATAATTTATGAAGTTCCCATCTCTTACTCTGGTAGGGATTATTCGGCAGGAAAAAAAATAAACTGGAAAGATGGTGTCGCTGCTTTGTGGTTTATCTTTCGTTTCCGCTTCTTTGACTAGTTAGAAAAATGTTGTGTTTATAGCTGCCTTGAAAAAATAGCTATAATTTTAGATGTCCTTAGGGTGCACAGAGTTTTTTTTGGTTAATTGTTACAAGACTTCACATTAAAATACCTGCCACCCCTCATACCTAATGTTTTATAAAAATATTCTCTTTTATGGATTATGGTTGTTTTTAACTATTCTACTCGCTTATTGGTTCTCCTATCCTCTAGATGCCTTTAGCCGGCATAACTTTTTTTTTGGGAAAGATCAAGTTCCTAGTTTGTGGGTTTTAAATTGGCAGTTAACTCAGTTAAGTTCTGGGAATTTTGATCAATTATTTACGGGCAATTCGTTTTATCCTCTCGATCGACCAATTTATTTTAACGTTTCAACTTTTTCTACAGCTCTTTTTACTCTTCCTGTTTTTCTTTCAACAAAAGATCCTTACATCTGTTATGCAGTGGCGATTTTTTCTTCATATATTTTGTGTTCAGCAGGGATGCTTCTACTGGCAAGACATTTAAAGCTTGGTTATGCAGCTTCTTTTTTAGCAACGTTGGTTTTTTCTTTTAGTGAATCTCGTCATGGCGTTTCAGGTTATATTCATTTATTAACTATTCAGTGGATGCCTTTCACGCTACTTTTCGTGCACAAATACTTTGATGAGGGAAGACGGGTTTTTCTTTACTGGGCTTCTATATTTTATTTGATGCAAATCATGGCATCGGCCTACCACGGAATTTTCTTTTCCATGATTCTCCTATTAGTTGTTTGTATTTTAGTTTTCCAGCAGGATAACTTTAGGTTTGAAAAATTTTCTTTAGATGCGGGTCCTCCAATATTAATAGTTGGAATGATTGCCAGTATTTATTTCATACCCTATCTGAAGGAGGCCCATGAATTTGGGTTCATAAGAACTATCGCAGAGCAATCTGCATTCGGAGCCCCTCTTACCACTTTCTTTTCATTGCCTAGTTCTTATTTTTTTGGTTCTTTGACTTCCCACTTTAACCACATTGACGGGAATACATCACCTAGGTACCTACCAATGCTGATGACCGTTGCTGCTTTATTGATTCTACGAAAAGCAACGCCCATTAAATTTTTGTTTAGCTCAAAATTAAAAAAACTTGCCTTGGGAGTAATAATTTTGACCCCTATAGTTTGGGTTTTAAGGTCTTCTATAGCTACTTTAGGGGGAGAGGTATACTTTGACCTTTATTTGCATCCACAGTTAGTAAATACTGCCATATTCACTCCTTTTTTTTTGATTACGACAGGGTATTTCTTTACGAATATATTTTTTAGAAAGATTTATCAGGGCTTGCGCCTGGAAACTTTTTTTCTATTGTACTGTTCTATAGCAATGTTGGCATTTGTTGTTTCTCTGGGGCCGATCGTAAAACTTTATGGGAATCAACATTTTATGGTTAACCCAATTGCGACCTTTTTATACTACGTGTTCCCGGGTTTGTCTTCGGTTCGTGCTATCTCAAGAATGGCCATACTAATTCCTTTAGGTTTGGGAATAACTGCAGGGATCTCATATGAGATAATAAGAGACTGGTTGGATAAGCCATTTTTAAAAAAAATATTTTCATTTTCGGTTTTAATCATTCTTATATTGGAACTATATCCTGCGAAGGGTTTATATGCGCCGTATAAACAACCCAGAAACGAAATACCTGAGGAATATACGTGGTTAAAGCAGGCTCCAAGTGGGCCTGTTTTAGAATGGCCGGTTAGCAAGAATTTTTTAGGTGATGCAGTTTATCTAGAGAGGTCGATGGTACATCAAAAAAAGTTGATCAATGGGTATGCTGCTTTTGAGTGGGAAGGTCGAAAGAAATTAGCTGAATTGACTGATCTTTCGAATAAAAGCGCATTGTTGTCGCTTTATGCCTTCGGAGTTCGTTATTTGGTGATCCATCGAATTGGAGGAAATTTCCCAGAGTGGGCAGGAAAAAACCTCGGGGAATTCGATCAAATAAAGGTATTTAATAACGCATTGGTGTACCAGAATAAAAATGCAAAAACGAACCTTCTTCCTCAAAATTTCTTAGATTACTGCGCTATTTCAGTTGAAAATACAAATGACAAGCATCGGTTGATTCTTCGGTTTAACTCCCCAAGCGTACATTACGTAAGCAAAAATAAAAAGCAGTTAAGGGTGAGAATTGACTGGGAACCTGATTCTATTTCATCTTATTACGAGTGGTCTTTTTATCCTACCTTATGGCGTGATGGTGACAGTTATGAACTGATATTAGATGAAAGCACAGATCGCGTTCTTGGGTTTGTCAAATTAGCATATTCAGCCTCGGAGAAAAAAAATATGTAAATTCTTCGTAAGACTGAGTTGACTTGAATGGGGTTATTTTAAATTTTCAGTCATTTGTTTTAAAGGATATGAGATTTTATTATGCTAATTACTATTTAAAAAAAGAAGCCCGAAATTGATAGTCAGGGTAAAGAATTCAGGGTGTGTTTAATTCTGCTTGTGACTTCTTGGCTGGTTGAAAGCTTCAAGGCTTTTTCAAGATGCCGGCTCGCTTCAATCGGATCACCATTAGTTTGAATAAGTAAATTCCCTAGATTGTAGTGGGCATCGATTAGGTTTGGGGAAATTGTTATGGCCTGATGAAGTTCTTCTAACGCAAGGTTAAAATCTTTTTTCTTGATGAAAATTAAAGCTCTATTGTTATGAACTTCTCCTTTAAGCTTTGGTGTATTTCCTATTAGACTATACTCATGGAGTGCTTTATCCTGTTTTCCAATTGCCGAAAAAATACTGGCTAGAACGAAATGTCCAGGACCTGATTCGGGAAAACGTTTAAGGTAATTATTGATAGAAACTTCAGCCTCTTTATAGAGTTTTAGCTTTAATAGTAGGCGGGCTTTGTTTATATAGAGTTCTGCCGGAACCTGGTACCCCCAACGATAATTTTTGTACAAGCCTTCTGCTTTTTCGTAGGATTCTTTGGCTGCTAAGTTGCGCCCTTGGGAGGCGAGAAGAGTTCCTAGGTTAAAATGATTTGTGGGCTGAGAAGACTTTGCTCTTATCCCAGATTTAAATTCCTTTTCAGCTTTCAGATAATCCCCCAGTTGAAGATAAATAGAACCAAGGTTGTTGTGAGCGTAAGATCTGTAGTGTGAAGAAACCTGGGATTGGGTTAGTGCGCGTAGTATTGTAAATGCTTTCGCGTAATTTTTTTCAGCTATATAAAAATGACTTAAATTATGGAGAGCGCGAAGTTTTCCAGGTGATTTTTGTAGAGTGTCTTCCCAAAGAAGAATATTAGATCTGTATAGTAGGTTCCTTTTGTGTAATAGCATTATCTGGAAAATAAAAAAAATAATTAAACAGTATGCGCCAATTTTTTTCACGACTAGTTGGTTGTGGTTTGCTAATACGAGTCGATGAATTGTGATGGCGAGTAAAAAGAGGATTCCAAAAGAAGGTAGATAGAGATTGCGTTCGCTCAAAAGGTCGGCTCTCGGGAAAATGCTGTTGGTCGGCGCTAAGGTTATCAAAAACCAGAAGAAGCAAAAAGAAACAAGCATAAGTCGTTTAGGAAAATATAACGCAATTGTTAAAATGACTCCCAGTGCAAATAAGAAGGTAGTAATGAGGAGTGTATTGTTAGCAAAGAAAGTGTTAGGAAAATCATAATCAAAAGTTAATCCGATCGGGAGTAGGATGAGTCGGGCTCCGTGCCCAATAATTTGAATTTGCTTCAAGCCATATCCGATATCTATTCTTTGCCAAAAATCGACAATCAAATCTTTAAACGACAGAATCTTAAGCACCGCTAAAATTGCACATAAAAATAATGGTAGATAAAAAAATAGAAGTCGGTTCTTTACGGGTGCCCAATAATCGTTACGCATAAAACAAACATCATACAAAAGTAGAACGATGGGAAAAGTTAAAGCAGTTTCTTTGCTTAAAATTGACGCTAAAAAACAAATCAGGGTTGAAACGTAAAGCAAAAATCTTGGTAATGGTTTTCGTTCACGGAAACTTCCAAGAATAAAAGACAGTAAGGCGGAGAGATAAAAAAAACTACTCAAGCCAACGGCTCTTGCTGAAATATAATTTACGGTTTCTGAGTGAACTGGATTGATTGAGAAGAGTAGAGTTGTAATGCCTGCAATTGAAAGGGCTTCCTTCTTGTTTAATGAAAGCCCTTTTTTAATGGTGATGAAAGCTATGAAGAAGATAACGATTGAAGTGAAAAAATGAAGAGAAGTGTTGACCAAGTGATAGCCGAATGGATTTAATTGACCTTTTGAGTAATTAAAAATAAGGCTCGAGTAAAATAAATGTCTATATTTAGGAGGATAAAGCTTGCCAAACCAATCATGAGCCCCTTTTTGCACGACTTCAAACTTAATAACGACTTCATCATCAAAGTTAAAAGGAGCGTGAAATGTAGTTGAATAGAGAAGCGAAAGAATTACGAGTAATAGGACACAAAAAACCAATGCTCGCTTATTCAAATAAATTTCCATGATATTTTTCTTGTTTCTTCTTTTCTAATCGTTTTAAAAGAAGCAGCAAAACCCCAATATTAATAATTACGAAAAGAAAATAGAGGGGTATAAAATTAGGGATTAGGTCAATGTTATATGCGGGTAATAGTGAAGTAAGGTTAAGGTAAAAACAAACAATAAATAGAATAGTAATCGTCTTTAATTGAGAAAAGCCGAGTTTTATTAAGCGGTGGTGAAAGTGCTGAGCATCTTTTGAGAAAGGACTGATGCCCTTCAATAGCCTTCTGAAAAAAGCAAAAGTAGTATCTAGTATTGGGATTAATAGAGTGATAATGGGGATCAGGTAATAGATTTCATCTGTGTGTTTTTGGCTTAGGGGTAAAAGGGTGATTAATGAAATTAGAAGACCAAGGGGAAGGCTTCCTGTATCACCCAGAATAATCTTTGCTGGTGGAAAATTGAAAATTAAAAAACCAAAAATGCTACCTGTAAGAATTATAGCCAAGAATGAGGCTTCTACCATATTACGTTCCAGGTAAACAAAACTTAAAGTAACGCAAGACAAAAGAATTAATCCGCAGGCCAAACCATCAATACCGTCAACTAGATTAATAGAGTTTGTGATCCCTACGATCCAAAAGACTGTAAGTAAAATCGAAAATGATCCTAAATCAATAACATCGCCTATTCGGTCAATCTGGAATCCAGCTAAAAATAAAATAATTGCTATTATTATTTGCCAAAGAAATTTTATCCTTGAGGAACAGTGATAGATGTCATCATAAATACCTAGGGCCGTCATCATGCACACGCCTAGGGTGATTTTTTGAAATATATGAAGATTTTCTTGATTAATCCATCCAGAAAAATAAAAAAACCAAAGAACAAAGAGGAAAGACAGGATGACAGGAATTCCACCAAAGGGAAGTACAGGTTTCCCCATCGAAATCATTAATTTGTTAAGCGGATGGATAAGTATGCTCACCTTGGTAAATATTAGTATAAGAGTCGTGGGATCCCCGGGTACCG
>JGI24922J38493_100001_pt1 | contig 31717 bp, 35 predicted proteins | sample LinPFosplate10_FD_38493 | JGI IMG/M metagenome (IMG submission 38493)
TGCAGGTCGACTCTAGAGGATCCCACTCAATTTTAGGTAAAGAATCCTCGCCTGAAAAAACATAATATCGTATAATTTTATTTAGTGAGTTTAATAATGCTATTTTATAAATGCTCATTTAATATATATATAAAATAAGAGGATATTATTTTTATTATATTTACTAATTTTATATGAAAGAACATTGGGGTACCACTATATGGAGATTTCTTCATGTGCTCGTTGAAAATATAGACGATAAAAATTTCAAAGAACAAAAAAACATTCTTATTGACTTGATAAACTATATAGGAACTCATTTACCATGTGTTTATTGTTCATTACATTATAAAAAATTTAATTATATATGTTATGATAAAATTTATCACAAAGATGGATTGATAAAAGAATTGTGGATAATACATAATAGAGTTAATAAATCGAAGAAGGTAGCCGAATATAATATTAATGTTTTAACACAATATAAAGATTATGATATAGTTGAGAGTTGTTCAGATTTTTTTGTTTTAAATAACTTATATAAAGATATTGATAATGGAAATGTTAAAAAATCTTTAGACTTGTTAAAAATACCATATGAAAAATAAGCAAAATATTGATTTATGAATTACTAAATAAATATTTTATTAATTATATTTTATTAATTATATTTTATTAATTATATTAATTTCTAACAGGTTCATAATGTCCGCCAGTCCATTGCAGTTGTATAGTTTTAGTATATGTATTTGATATTGGTAAAAATTCTATATTAGAATGGTTCCTGTCGCGATGATTCAGTACGATTATTCTCCATTGCCATATATTACACGCTGCTTGTATTTCAATTGCACCACCCCAAGTACTCGTATTGCGCATAGTTTGAATATAATTATTTCCTTCCATGTTTATAATTTCACTGGTATTTAATCCATCCATTAACGACCCGTTATTTTGCAAATAATCACAAATTTTATTTCTAATCTCTCCACTTGAAATGTTGGGTAAGAAATAGTGCATACTATTAAACAAGCAACTCATGTTATTTATATTAATTATACTATATATTATATCTATACCATTTTACATATCATAATATGGATTGTCTGTAATATCCATACCACAATAGGACTGAGGTTTTTTCTTATAATCCACCGGTTTATATATACCTTTTTTTATAGCATTTTCCAAAATAAATTTAAAATTTTGCCAAAATTCATCAGTATGTCCTATGCTTGCGCTCATAATATGGCTTAATTCATGTAAGGCTACAAAGGTTAATGTGTTTTCGTCAATTAATTTCGTGCCATGTTTTCTACGATTTAAGCAAAAGGCCAGTTTCTCACCCTTGTTTTCACTATATGCCGTAAATTCGCTCGTAGGTAATGTTTCAGATATCTTTTTTGGATTGAATCCTTCTTTGAGACGTATAACACATTTCCTTTCTGGATATTTATTGTACATATAGTTAACAATATGTTTCATATTTTCACTTACGTTAGCCAATAAATCTACAGCATCATTTAATCGTTTACGTTCGCGGACACAATATTTATTACCATCTACATCAGAAACAATGCACTTTAATTGAAAAAAATCTGCCTCAATATATAATTTCACCACAATAATAATAATCATAAATATAACTATATATGAAAATGAAGATTGCTCCATATATATAGTTATAATAGAAATAATTCCATAATTTTTAAGAAATATTTATCAAAAATATAAACTACGTACCCAATAATAACAGTCATAAATGCCAATAATATTAAGTATACGCTCATAATACAATTAGAAGTTAGTTATTCTTAAATCATTGTATAATGTAATGAATTGTATTATGTAATGAATTGTATTATGTAATGAATTGTATTATGTAATTAATTGTATAATGTAATGAATTTAACCTTATTGAGGACCTTGTCCAATCTCTAAAGGTACACGCATTGTATCAGGTGCAATGGTTGTATTTTGCCAAGGACCAACATTTAATTGGGGGTTGGCTGGTTCGGAACGTACTTGAAGATTTGCATTTCTTAAAGTGTTTCCAACAGTATCAATACCGATTAATGATCCTGCAGAAAGAAGATTTACGTTTTGTAAATCACCGGATCCGGAAGGATTTAGTTTTGCCCATTCACTGTTAGCGTCATTGGGAAGCAACTCGGAAGGACTTGCTGCTGGCTGACTTGAGCATGAAGGAGGGAGACCGTGTCCCTTACTTGATGATTGAGCTCCATTGCTATTAACTGTGGCGTATTGTTCATTACCATTTTCTTGTGCGGGCTGAACACCTGCGGCATTTCCACCAGAAGCTTGCTTATAAAATTTCTTTCTGGATTCGCCGATACGGGATCCACCCATATTTTCTGACTGTTTATTTTTATTTTTACCGTAGGCATTGAATACATAAAGGATTAGTAATAAAGCTCCAATCATTAATACAACATTCATCATCGAACCAGACATTTTTGGCATTTTCAACGTTGTTGGTGTTTTTGGCATCGTCTTATATAAAATTAGGGATAAAATATTTTCACGTAAATGGCATTTTATTAAATTATAATTAATAAAGTTCTTCGTATTCTTCATCGAAATCCGAATCCTCTAAATTTTCTTCGTCTAAAGAATCATTTTCAATTTCGTCCAACATATATGTTTCCTTAATCTTCTTTGCTTCCAAAAAAGATTCTAAAGCTTGACGTTTCGCTTTTTTGGCCTTTTCGAGGGCGATTCGATAAATGTCATAATAAAATTCTTTTGATTTTAATTCTAAAACATCGCTGTCTTCGTCCATATTGTTTTCTAAATCAATGGAAACTTCTTCTAAAGTATTCGAGGAAACGATAATATTATCTAAATCTGAAATAGCTTTTGATTCACTTTCAATTTCATCTATAGTTGTTTTTATTGGACTATTGTTTTGCACCCGACTATTGTCTTGCACCGGACTGTTGTCTTGCACCCGACTGTTGTCTTGCACCGGTATGATATTATCTCCATCGTTAGATATTAATATGTTATCGAAAGATTCGTGCGAAGTGGGGTCATGCGAAGTGGGGTCATGCGAAGTGGGTTCATGCGAAGTGGGTTCATGCGAAGTGGATTCATGCGAAGTGGATTCATGCGAAGTGGGTTCATGCAAAGTGGATTCATGCGAAGTGGGTTCATGCGAAGTGGGTTCATGCAAAGTGGATTCATGCGAAGTGGGTTCATGCGAAGTGGGGTCATGCGAAGTGGGGTCATGCGAAGTGGTGCCAACATTTATCTCTCTTTGTGGTTCAGTAGCGGGTAGTTCAATAGCAGGCTGTTCCGGAGAACGTTTAATCATACATGTTTTAAATGGAGAGATATCATTAAACATCATAATTTGTTTGGCTTGAATATCTACCTGAAAATACTTGGACGAAAATTTTATACCTTGTATTTCTAAAATACTAATCAACATCTTATTGTCAGATACATCTTTCGCGCCAATAATATTTTCATTTTCGTCATAAATAGCACATCTATTTTGACCAACTATATTTTTTACGATTGGTATAGAAATTCGCATTAAGTGATACTTGCCACCTTTATATGGTCGTAAAATTGGGGTCATGGTATTTTGTATATCTTCCATATCCAATTCTGTTTCAAACCATAAATTACGTTTTTCATATATTTTTTTTTGTAAACATTCTTCTAAACTTTCCACCCAAGATATTAATTCGGAATTATTATTATCAATCATAATGTCAAAATACTGTTTCTTATCCGTTATCACAATTCCTTGTTTTGTTTTTATTTTTGGTGTCTGAAAATATAAACTCTGGGTGCCACAATAATTTAATTTTGTCATATATGAACCACCTTGAATGCCATTCGGATTACAAAGAGTAATTTTTTCACCATCAAATGGTGCATCCATAAGCATTATGTTGTTTTCCATTAAAAATAAAATAGAAAAAAGCATCAACGTTTAATCGCATTTAAAATGAGGTTTTTTTATATAAAATGGTTGTATGAAGGATCCATTCATTTCTAAACTTTTAGACATACTTAAGAGAGAAGACATAAAAGGTGAATTGTTAAACATGACAAAACCAGTATTGGATTCTTTTCTAAATGAAATATATCCGTATATTTATTTGTCTCTTATTTTCGTAAGTATTAGTTTTTTGTTAATTTTAGGCATATTTTATCTATTATTGCGTAATAATAATATTATGATGAAAAGAAATGACTAAATATAATATTTTTCTACACAGTGTATATAAGAATGATTAGTTCGCAACCTCAAGAATTTTCATCCAGTAATAATAATACAAAGGCTAATGTTAATGCAAATGCAAATGCAAATGTTCACAGCACCAAGGCAAAGGCAAATGTTCACAGCACCAAGGCAAAGGCAAATGTTCACAGCACCAAGGCAAAGGCAAATGTTCACAGCACCAAGGCAAAGGCAAATGTTCAAAGCAAAAGTGCAGATGCAGGAAATAGTGTTGGTGGAAGTAGAAAAAGAAAGAGTGGAAGTAGAAAAAGAAAGCGTGTTGGTGGAAGTAGAAAAAGAAAGAGAACATGTAAAACGGTAAAGACAGGTGGACGCAGAAGTGTTGGCATAATCGGATCGGCTATTACAGCAGCACTTGTGCCATTCGGTCTCTTTGCCGCCCAAAAAGAAGTACAAAAAAGTAGTCCTACATCATCCGTTTACAAAAAAAGTACAAGGAAATACAAAAATAAACGTTCCAAGAAATACAGAAAATATAAAAAGTAAATTATTTAGAATAACAAACTCATAATATAGTATATAGATTATGAGTTTTGAGAATAGTATTCAACAATGGGTTCAAGTTGATAATCAACTTAAGAAATATGCAGAGGCAACTAAAGAGCTGCGCACTAAAAAAAACGATCTCAGTAATGAAATAATGAATATTGCGACTGAAGAAAATCATCTTCAATCACAAATAAATATTAGCGATGGTAAACTTCGCTTTACAGAAACGAAACAAACATCTCCTATTACACTCGGATTTTTGAAAACATGTTTAGGTGAAATTATTCCCAGCGAAGAAAAAGTCGACCAAATTATGGAACATATAAAAAATAGACGCGAAACAAAAATCGTTTCCGAAATTAAACGAACTTATAAATGAATGCATGAATAAATAAATTAATGAATTAATAAAATATAATATATAAATTATAAAGTTTATATACTATAATGAGCTTTGTTGACGATTTTAAATATTATACTGATAAAAGCGGTGATGCACATAGTGCTGGTTATTTATTTAATGAGCAATGCATTGCTAAAAATGACGGGCAAAAAGGCGGAGGTGGTTTTGGTCTCAAGGATTTAGCCGTTCCTGGGGGATTATTTTTTGGCATGGAATCGAATGCACCAAAACATAAAGTTGAAAAAAAAGATGTTATTGATGAATCACTTTTTGATAAATTATTTGGTTGTGGGTGTGTAGAAGAAAAAAAAGGCAAAAAAACTACTCGAAAAAAGAAAAATCCCAAGTCTCTTCGTAAAACCAAAAGAGTACTATAAAATAAAATAAATACATATTATAAATGTCGTCGTGTTCGTTATTGCGTTCAGCTTTTAAATCTACTAATAAAAACATCTCGGGTACATGGGTTATCAGTGGAAAAATATTTAGATCCGGAGACTATGATCCAAAAAATAAAGCGTTTACGTTTACAGAATTTAGCAACAAGGTTATTATCATTGAAGATAAGGAATCTGATTATTTTACATTATTTCCAGTAGTTGTTGAGAATTCGACTCTTAGATCATATTCTAATTTTCAACCAGGATTAAAAATTACCGATGAAAGTGTTGACAAAAAACTTAAACTTATTGTACCAGACTACGATGATAGTGGAAAGTTCCAATTTACAGAATCTTTGCGAAGTAAAAATGGTGAAATCGTGGAATTCACTGGCATATATGCAGAATCTGGCTATTCAAAAGATAATATATTGCAGGTGCCAAGTGTTGGGAAACTAAAAATGAAAAAATTTTCTATTGATGATACAATAACTAATGTACCAGAAAACATTAATAACAACCAAGTGATTTTTAATAGTTCAAAATTGCGACCAGAACAAGTGTTTTATTCCATAAATAATTTTTACGAAGAATTGAAATCAAATGGTTCTTTATATACTATTATGATTACAGGACCAATGTTCGGAAGAAATAATAATATTGTTGGTATGGTTGAATCAGAAAATACGTACACTGCAATTAAAGGAATAACTATGTGTAATACACGTACTACATGGAGCATATTTAAAACATCTGAGAATCGCGACTCTTCTGTGTATGGAAAATCAAAAAAATATATGCCGTTTGATGAAACCGTTGTTAAAGGTAGTGTTAGTGCAGAACTCACTTATGAAGGAAGCTTAAGCAATTCCAAATTTATGGTTGGTATACTTGAAATAGATGTGTCTTCTCGCACAGGCGATAATTTACCACAATTTATTGCTGCAGAAACTCTTACCATCGAAGGTCGAGTAGACGGAATACGAATTATTTCTTGTACAACGTTGGGCTTTTTATTAGAAAATTAATTCAATATGATAAACATAAATTAAATTATTTAATTAAATTATGTTTAACCTGAGATTATAATGATCTTAAATAAATATTATAAATGTCGTCGTCTTCGTCTAAACTAAATTAAACTAAACTCCACACATTTTTGTTAAATGGAGCAACCAATATTTCAGGAATGCGCTTTTTCCAATAATCTACTTGTTTTTCATGACGCACATCTTCCATTGACTTGGGATAAATTGGTGTGTTTTCCATCATTTCCGCTTCTTCCTCATCAATCTTTGGTTTATATCCATAACACGTTGCACCAAAACGCACATTGGGATTAGCTATATAACCTCCGTTAATTCCGGGACGACCACAGTCGTGTTCATGTCCCTTGACACCTTGTAAATAATTCCACGTCTTTTTCTGTGTGGGATATAATGCCATTTGATCTTGTGTCCAACCATATGAACACCATTCAGCTCCATTTTTATAGGCAAGCTCAATTTCATCATAATTGGCTAAACGACCACCATAAGCATCACATAAAGATTCGGCATTGCTATAAGTATATTTATTACCAGGAATATGGAAGACTTGTTTCTTTATTTCAATTTCAGGAACTGGTGGCACAAGTGTATCACCTGGTTCAGTATCTTTCACAATTATGTCTAAATCAGGTTTGGAACTAAAAAAATTCGTTAAACGCGCACTTAAATTAATATTTAAAAAGTATTGCAATCCACTAAGCACTAAAACGGCTATTATTACGCCACCTATTATAATTTCCATCATTTTGATTGTTTTTGTCGATGAACTCGAAGTGCCGATGGATGAAGCATTTAATGTTTTTCCATTTCCATTTCCTAAACTACTAAATATAATAATAAATATTCCTACTACAACGGCTAATATGATTATCATGAGTGGATTTATTTCAGTTATGCTATTGTTTTCATTATTTTTAGATTCATCCACTGGCATACCTAATATTGAATTATATGATAACAACATTGCTTGTATATATTCTATACTTCTACTTTTTTTCTATAAAAAAGACAATAAGCATAATTTTTATTCAACGATTTTTCAATATTCACTTCGTTTACATTCGTATCATTATATGAAAACCATTTTCCACTGGCATTTTTCACAAAAGCAGTGTAATGCCCACCCAATGTACCACCCATATGATTGCATATTCCATATAATTCGTAATTATAAGTTTTTTTATCATAGCCATACACATACTTTGATAAATCTAAATGGTCAATAGGAATATCAACTGGTACTTGAATCTTCGTACCATTCGCATTGAATCGCTTTAATGAAATAATCATTACGTTGGGTAGACTCCAAAAAACCACTTGCTTATCTACATCTTGTTTCTTATTGGTTTTTTCATTAAACCATGCATTTTCTCCTTCAAGTGATTCTTTTTCGCAATACAATTCCATACAATCAAGCAATGACGGCTCTTTATTGTCTCGAGGAATCGGTATATCTAACACGAAAAAAGGCTCGGGTTTCATACTTAATATGTCGCCACTTTTACTCAATATACGACTCATATGTACTCCGCCAAAAATAGGAATGAACTCAGAATACTCTTTTGAATAAATATTTTTTATTTCTTTATAGCACGCTATCGCCATGTCATCTTTTTCATCTTCTGGACTTCCGGTTATATTCATGATAACCTCTCGTCGCAAAGAATTGTGAAAACTATCTATTACAAAAAGAAGAAATTCAGATACGTCGTTTTGATTCCAACCCATAAATAGTTCGAGTTTTTTATTTTTTGCAACATTATGGATCGTCTTTATAAATGAACCAGGTGAAACGACACAGTTTTTCTCCCACATTAATTTGTGAAGTTTATAATATTCCAACAACAAAAAACAATCGACTGCATATTTTTTTTCTTGATGTGCACTTAATCTTTTTGTAAATGTACCGTCTTCGATTAATTCGCTTAATTCATATGTATGTGATAATACTTGAAAACACGAATTAATAAAACACGTGTTGCCCATATTACTTAAACCGGACAGCCCTTTATTTTCATATTTACTCCAAGCAGATTTCATTTATTAATATTATATATAGGCGACAATTATTTAAACACTATTAATATAATAGTTATAATAACGATGGCACACAATGACCGCAGACATGCTATAGATACGTATTTTCGTATTATACAGCAACATAGTGAATTTGCTGAAAGAACACAAGAGACCTTTAATACTATCGAGAGTCATGTATATGACATTATAAACAATTATAATGATGAAATAAGCGAAACCAATATTTTTTCTAATATACCACCAGCTACACCACAAAGAAGTACACGAAATCGCAATCCAGTAAATAATCGCACTTCTTCACATAGTCGAAATATTGCTACCCATTCTGCTACAACAAGTAATACTAATAATAATAATAATAATAATAATAATAGACCGTTGTTTGGAAATAACAATAGATTCGGAAGTCCAAGATCCCCATTTATGGGTTCAAGTTCGTTCAACGAACCGGGAATTAGTCGAAGAAGAAGCCCTGCATTTACAAGCAGTCAAAGTTTATTGGATACAATTACACTATGGGCTCTATTTCCCAATGGTGTTGGTGGAAATGCTACTAATGTAGATAATTTATCGCCAGTTGTTATCCACCCATCAGAGGCGCAAATGGTAGAAGCTATTGAAAATATGACATTTTCTGAAGTCATCGATCCAGTTAATCGCACTTGTCCAATTAGTCAAGATGAATTTCAAGAAAATGATGATGTAAGTGTAATAAGGCATTGTGGTCATATTTTTAGACAAGATGATGTACAAACGTGGTTTCGAAGAAATGTTAGATGTCCTCTATGTAGGTATGATATACGTGAATACAGACGTGGTGGTGGTGGGGCATTATCTCGACAAAACAGTCTACGACAATTGAACCGCGCTACGAATTCGAATAATAATAATGTTGATTCAGACACTGATAATAATAATGTGAATACGAATGTTTCGGCTACACAGAATGAATCTCCTCCTGCAGCAGGTGGCGGTGATTCGGATACTGATGCCAATAATGCGAATGCTAATGCCAACAATGCGAATGCTAATGCCAACAATGCGAGTGCTAATACCAATAATGCTCATAATACTGGAACATTTATGGAAAATAATATTTATGGAATAGGAATTGATTCATTTAATAACAATAATAATAACTGGCTTGATCTAATTAACGAAAACTTAAGTAATGTACTTCAATCAAGTGATATTTCAGACAATATTAATGTTAATTTTGAATATTCTTACATAGTTCCACATAATATGCAAGATCCTTCAAATAATAACATGTAAAAAATAATAACTGGTAAATAAGAAAAAAATTTCCTATATATTAATTATATAATGGATATTAATATGCAACAAATGATGGAAAAAAAATGGGTGCAATATTTATTATATGCATTATTGTTTTTAGTAATATATTTTTGTTTTATACGCAGAAAGGTATTGGAAGCATTCGATATAGATACATCATCAATAAAAAAATCTGATTCTTCCTCTTCTTCCGACGTAGATATACAAGATGTTGAAGAAATTGTAAACAATTTAAAGACAGCCACTACTAAAATTGGCGACGGCTTACATTTAGACAAATATAGAAAACCTATGGAAGACTTGGTTATTGATTTAAATGAATGGTGTGGTTCTAAATCAGCTCAATTGCTGCCAGCTCTTGCTAAAAAAATTTCGAATAATTCTGACGGCGATATAACTGATATAGTTAAGGATATCGATAATATTAATAAACTGAATCAATTTAATGCTTCATTAAATAGCATTATGAGATACATTGATAAAAAGTAAACACAACTAATTCATAATAATAATAATAATAATAATAATAATAATAATATTTTACATGTGTTAAATATTATGATTTTAATAAAAACATAATTAATTACCAGAATGTCCTGAAACTTGCTTACCAGTTTCGCTATCTGTAAATGGTGTGGCCATATTAGTTTCACTAACATTATAATTGAATGTAATTTCATCACCCGAGTTCATATCTTTATCAGCAACAACAGTATCATTAATGATGACACACGAAGGAGTGAAAGAATGATTTATGTAAATACCAAATGGATCATCTACATGTTGATCTTTTCCAACTTCTATTGTCGTTCTCGAAGGCTTGTCATACATTTCGCCTTTTAACGTATGAATAATAGCACCTTTGGTAAATTCCTTTGAAACAATTAGCTTGCAAAAATCATCGTTCTTTACAATTTCCATGTTTATAAATTAACAATGAAAGTATATTTAAATCATTATATTTTTAATAAAAGAATAAACGTTTCGTGGAAAAATAATATATTTTGATATAGAAAATAATGATAAGAACTTTACTATTTACAACATTAACAATGTTGGTAGGAGGACGAATAAACGAATATATTCCACAATTAAATATTACGGACTATGTAAGCGTAAGTGAAACTGCATTAGAAATGTCAACGCTCCCAAATGAATTTACTTGGCAGGAGCAAAATGGAATTAATTATTTAACAAAGAATTTGAATCAACATATACCGTCGTATTGTGGTTCGTGTTGGGCACACGGTAGTGTATCAGCATTGTCGGATAGAATAAAAATCATGAGAAAAGCGACATTTCCAGATATCAATTTATCAATACAATTCTTATTGAATTGTCAATTTGGAGGGTCTTGTATGGGTGGAGATCATTTGGCCGCATATAAATCTATTCACGATTATGGAAATATTCCTTTTGAAGATTGTATGGTATATCAAGCATGCAGTAGTGATTCGAAGGAAAAGGCATGTGCGAACAAAAATGATTTCATTTGTGAACCCATCAATATATGTCGAACATGCGATACATTTAGCAATCATGGGGGTAAATGTGTATCAATAAATAGTTATCCGAATGCAACCATATCGAAATATGGTGCGGTCAGAGGAGCAGATAATATGAAAAATGAAATCATAGAAAATGGACCAATCGCTTGCGGAATAAATGCGGCAGAAATAGATGAATATCATGGAGGAATATTAGACGTACCGAATGCAAAGAAAACAATCAATCATATAATAAGTATAGTCGGCTGGGGATATGATGAAGAAATAGATAAACAATATTGGATAATTCGAAACTCGTGGGGTTCATATTGGGGCGAAATGGGTTTTATGAGATTGGTAATAGGAGATAATCAATTAGGTATAGAAAGATCGTGTGCATGGGCGATACCAGGTGAATGGACAGACATGAACCGTCCGTGCAATGAAGACGGGAGTAATTGTACATAAGTATTATCATTACACGTATAAAATAAAATTGAGACCTTTAATTATTACTATTAATATAGTATAATAATTAAATAATAATTTAAATTTTAAAAGGTAAGACAACATGGAACAAAAACGAATGGTTTTCCCATATGATCAAGACAATCGTATTCAAAAATTGTATTATGATATAAATACTAATACAATTTTCAACAGAACAAAATTACAAAATATTAAAAACAAATTTTGGAAATATATTGAGTATGTAAGCGCGAAATATTACAATGATATCCAACCGAAAGTATTAGTATTAGAAAACATACGAGACGAAGCATATATGCAATGGCAAATAGCAAAAAGAATATCACTCATACATAACCCTACTCCTGAAAATGAAGAAAAACGGAAAGCATTAGTTCCAATTTTTCGTAAAGCAGATGAAGAATATGAACTAATGCAATGCGAACAATACTTTTATGACCAAGTAATGAATGATATTCATTATAAAATATATGAAATAAAAAAACAACAACGCAATATTTACAAACATTATAGAAAATGTAAAAATTGTAAAAAAATGAATATGGTTATCACTTGTGGGTGTAAATCAAAACATAAATTATGTTCGAATTGTAGTGATGATATAACGCAATGTCCAATATGTAATGAAGATTTAGGTTTAGTTTATTGTGCCATTTGTATGGAAAATAAAAAGGAAATAGTGGAAACGGGATGTGAAAATAAACATAAAACGTGTAAAGGATGCTTGGATAAAATAATAAGAAAAAACAAGTTGTGTCCATTTTGTCGAGAATGTTGTAGTAAAGAACCAGTAGACCCACACCAAGCCTAATATTATCTCATGGAGAAGACTATAGAGACTATATACAATAATTGGCAGACGATAGGATGGAGAGATGGTGATAATAATGAAACGAATTACAAAATAAAATATATATTTTTTATTTTTATTTATTTTTCTTTTTATTTTATTAATATTATATTAAATGATGTGGAAATCTCTTTTTTTCCTATTTTTACAATCTTATGTAATTTTAACAAACTCTGAATGTGTATGTACGACTGTGCCATGTCCCACCGAAGGTAATAATCATGTTATTATGGGTAATGGTAGTGCTGATATGAATTATATTTATAAATTGCATAATAATTATGAAGTTGTTGTATCCGCGTCCGGCACAATTACACCTAATTCATTAGATAATGGTTCCGGAACAACCAGTTGTACCCAACATTATTCACGTGTTTTAGAAGACGACGGCGAAGATAATTGTGATGCTGGTCATATATTAGCCAATCGATTGGGTGGTTATGGTAATATACCTATCAATATTTTCCCACAAAATGCCTCTATCAATCGCGGCACATATGCCCAATTTGAAGGTGATATATATGATTGTATTAAAAATGGTGCTACTTCTGGATTTTTGTCATGGGAATTTTATTATGATGATGATGAACATACTATGCCTAACTCTGTTAAATATGATGCAAAATTTGACGGGGGTAGTTGTAATACATTTAGCTCTTTATTTCTTAATTAATTTTTTCTAATAATTATATAACATGTTGGTAAAACAAGTTTACACTACTATAATTATAGTATTAATATTGATTCTTTTTACTATCCATTATAAATATAAATTAGTTAGCAATCTACGTATATCTTCATGGAATATAGAATATTTTGGAAAAAATACATTTCAATCAAATAAATATGATAAAAATATAGTTTTTATTATACGAAATATAAATGCTGATATTTTATGTTTACAAGAAATAACTTCAATTGATAATATAAAACGGATTGTAAAATCATTGGGCAATTATAAACTAATTGTTGATACCACGAAAATAAAAAATGAATCACAGTTTAATGTATTTTTAATAAAACGACATGTACAAGTTATGGATTTTATTACACATAGTCGAAGAATGATAGAATTAATTTATTATGACACATATTTGAAAAAAAAAATTTCTATTTATAACTGTCATTTAACAGCTTTTCCTTCGGAAAGTCGTATTAGAAAACGTAAAGAACAATTGCATTATTTGTTAAAAACTATAAAGGCCGACAATGTAATTATTGCAGGTGATTTAAATTGCACAAGTCAAAGCAGTGAATTGAAAATTCTCAAAAATCATTCATATATGAATGGGTTTTTGTCAAACTATAAATATATGAATATTTATACTCAATTCTTTGATAAAAATAAATCAAACACAATTGAAAACGGCGAATTAAGTCAGTTAGATCATTTCTTTGTTTCAAAATCTTTAATTAATAAAATTAGCAATATATATGTTATAAAGGAACCGTGCATTAATGCATTGAATATTATAAATGATACCTTTCCTTACATGAGCGATCATTGTCCAATTGTAATGATTATAGCTTAATTTATAGTTATATTTGTAATTATAAATTATACACATGTATCGAATATTTTCGAGGTAGCCAAGTAAGGATCACAATTGGAAGCAGGACGACGATCTTCAAAATAACCCTTTTGATTTTTTATTGTTTCATGTCCACGACGGATGGATGCGCCTCGATTCGCAATTCCATCACTGAATACACCATATGAAGCTGTCTCATGTTGCCCTGTCATTCGTTTATCATTATCTAATCCATAAACTGCCATATGTTCATCATGTTTCAAAGAAAGTTTATTAATTGCTTGTTCAATATATTGTAAACCGGTCTTATTTTCTGTACCATTGCGCATATTTTTTGTACTGAAATTAATATGACATCCAGATCCGTTCCAATCGCCAGGTAAAGGTTTTGGGTCAAAATTAACAACAACACCATGAGATTCTGCTACTCGCTGCAATATATATCGCGCCATCCACATATGATCTCCTTGTTCAATACCAACACATGGCCCCACTTGAAATTCCCATTGTCCTGGCGCCACTTCAGCATTTACACCTGATAATTTCACACCAGCATATAAACATTTTTTTAAATGTTCTTCTACAATTGCTCTTCCAAAAGCATTTTCCGAGCCAACACTACAATAATATTGCCCCTGACAAGCATCTAAACCACGCGGAAATCCTAATGGCAACATTGTTTTTGGATCCATTAAAAAATATTCTTGTTCCAAGCCGAACCAAGGTTCTTCGTGCAATTTCTTGTTAAAAATAACGCACGCATTCGATCTATGATTTGTTTTTAATGGAACATTGGCACTATTAAATGTTTCACATAACACTATTTTATCATATTCTTCGCGAAATGGGTCGTCAAATAAAGCAATTGGTTTTAGAATCACTTCCGAATCATCTGACATTGCTTGACCAGTTGAACTTCCATCATAATTCCAGTCAGGCACATCATGTAAAGTAAAATCATAAATTGAATTACTCAATTCTACAATGCGTGTTTTCGAACGTAATTCCGTTCCCCCACCTATCCATACATATTCTATTTTAATAATAGTCATAAACTGCTATATTGTTAATAATAAAACTGTATTTAAACTTTATTATTAATTTATTTAATTTATTTTGACTTTATTTTAACTTTATTATGCACCTGGTAATTCAACTTCATTACCGGCATATTTTCCGCTTTCCACTTGTTTCTCAGTGTAAGCAATGCCACCCCAATTGACATCCATTGGATTATCGCTCACTTTATTTTTTTCTTGTTCATGAAACATTTTATCAAGCGGTGTATAATCGCCTTGATATAAATTCATCGGGTCGAATGCTGGGAAGCTATTTTTATTATATGGTGGATCATTTCTTCCTGCATCAATCAATTTAGTCGTTTTCATAGGTTGTTCACCCATAGGCACTGTTGCTGGGAGGCCTCCTTGTGCGTCAAAAATATCGGGTCTTACTTGATATATAGCTTTTCCTTGAGCATCAAATGATCGTTGCAAAAATAGTACGGGACAATTAATATTATTATGTTTTTGCCATTCTAAATATTCAACATAACCCTCTAAATTATCGAACTTTATGGGATTCACACCTGGAATTTTTGCCTTTTTCGAATTGTATAAATAGATTTCACTTCCTTTTTGAATTAATATATTGGGGCAAGCGCTATTTTTATTCGCATAACCTTCGTATATTGTTCGATCATTTACATTTAAACAATAATATAGTCCCAATAAAAATATCAATAATATTATGCAAATTTTATGTGATTCTTTCATATATTATAATCCTCGATAAAAATAATTTATACTTATATTATAAGTATGAAATATTTCAAAATAGTTGATGCGGCTGGTGCACAAAACTTTGACTCTCATGCAAAAAATGGGAGTGCTATTGTAAAATATTATGCACCATGGTGTGGCCATTGTAAGAATTTACGTCCTAAATGGAATTCGTCGTGTAAAAGACATGGTATTGATGTTGATATTGATGAAATGAAAGAGGCTTATTATAATAATGAAAATAATGATTCGTTTATTTTAGCTGAAGCAAGTGATGACGGAATACCTCATATGAAATCGTACAATAACGTGGGTGGATTTCCAACCATTGCCCACTTGGAAAATGGAAAAATGGTCAAACTTTATGATGGACCACACGAAGAAAACGCATTACATGAATGGATGGGATCGATAATGGGTGGTGCAAAGATGGGTGGTAAAGGCACAAAGAAGCGTAAAGGCACAATGAAGCGTAAAGGCACAAAGAAGCGTAAAGGCACAATGAAGCGTAGCACAATGAAGCGCAAAGGCACAAAGAAGCGTAGCACAATGAAGCGTAAGCGTAATACTTATTAATTTATTTATTCACGAGAATAATTAAATTAAAAAAATGATTATCGATAAATGATGTAAATCTAACGCATTATATTACAAATAAGATGCCGAAATTAACGAGCCGCAGCTACAAACTTTTGGATTTCAACATATACGACAAAGAACGCGATCAGGGAGGCGATGGCGAAAGTAGTAGTAGTGGTGATGAAAAAAAGTTTTCCATAAAAGACAATAAGCGCTTCATCATTCAAATGTTCGCTATTAATGAAACAGGCAAGACATGTTCTATTATTGTTGACGATTTTAAACCGTTCTTTTATATTAAAGTCCATGATGGATTCACAAATGGAGATAGAATGCAGTTCATCAATTATCTTGGTACAAAGCTGGGAGCCTATTATAAGCAGTCAATATGCAATAATCAACTTGTAAATCGTAAAAAATTATATGGTTTTGACGGAGGACGAGATCACAAGTTTCTTCTTTTACAATTCAATAATACACTTTGTATGAATAAAGTGAAAAATCTGTTTTATGGTTATGTTGATAAAAGAAGAACCCTTCTTTCAGAAGGATATATTTATAAAAATCGGTCAATGTATTTATACGAAGGCAACATTCCCCCCATTTTACGATTCTTCCATGTAAATGAAATTAGTCCATCTGGTTGGATAAAAATTCCACTCGACAAGGCAAAGCAAATTCGAAGCAAAACGACTTCATGTGATTTTGAATTCGAAATGAGCTATAGTGATATTATTCCACTAAATGATAAGGAAACCATTGTTCCTTATAAAATATGTAGCTTTGATATAGAGGCCAGTAGTAGTCATGGAGATTTCCCATTACCTATAAAAACATACAAAAAACTTGCCCAAAACATTATTGATATTTTCATAGAAAGTGCCATGAAAAACGAAGGTCGACCACAAATTATTAAAGACGAATTTAAATCTATGATTATGTGTGCGTTCGGATATGGGTATTACGATAAAATAGAGCGCATTTATTGTAAGATGGATCTCAACGAAGAACAAGTTGGAAATCTAACAGATGCTTTGCTAAGCAACCCTGTAAAAAATATGATTCAGCAAGATTGTGGCGACGCAGAACTATTGGAAGCCATGTATGAACAGTCTTGGGAAGCAGCTCAAAATAATGATGGTGGAGACGATTGCGAAGACGGTGGTGGAAATGAAGGACCCCATGTAGAAGGCGAAGCAATGTATTCTAACAAAGTGTCGCTTCCAAAAACGAAGCGTGTTGATAAAACAACACGCATTTTCGAAGTCATCAATATGTTTCCTGCAACAGGAAAAGTCGATCGCGAAGGATTAATTACCATACTTAATAAATGTTTCAACGCAATCTTCCCACAAGTGGAAGGAGATAAGATTACCTTTATTGGATCCACTTTTATGAAATATGGTGAAGAAAAACCTTACTTGAATCATTGTATTGCACTTGATACGTGCGATAATGTTGACGGCGCAAAAATAGACAGCTATGATACTGAAAAGAAGGTCATGTTGGCATGGACTGAATTGATTCAAAAAGAAGATCCGGATATTATTATTGGATATAATATATGTGGTTTTGATTATGAGTTCATGTTTCGTCGCGCAATGGAAAACAATATTGTAAGTAGTTTCTTGAAATTGTCTCGCAACAGAGATGAGCTATGTGCTTCTCGAGATTATAAGACCAATGTGTTGAAAATCGAAGAAAGTAGTATTGTTATTGCCAGTGGTCAACATGACTTGAAGTTCATAAAAATGAATGGTCGACTTCAAGTGGATATGTATAATTATTTCCGCCGCGATTATAATCTTACTTCCTATAAATTGGATTACGTCGCCGGCTACTTTATTGGTGATTCCGTGAAAAAAGTGGAATATAACGAGGCCACGAATAGAACTCTTATATACACAAAAAATATTACTGGATTGGAACCGGGTAGCTTCATCAACTTTGAAGAATCCAGTCATTCAACCGATTATTATAAAGACGGTAAAAAATGTGTTGTTGAACATATTGACTATGATAAGAGTATAATTGAAATTTCCGGAAATGAAAATCCTGATATGACCAAGCGCGTTAAATGGGGTCTGGCAAAGGATGATGTCACCCCACAAGATATCTTTCGCATGACGAATGAAGGCCCCAAGGAGCGATCTGTCATTGCGAAATACTGTATTCAGGATTGCAATCTGGTACATCATCTTATGCGCAAAATCGACGTTATTACAGGATATGTGGAAATGGCGAAAATCTGTAGTGTGCCGATCAATTTCTTGGTCATGCGAGGTCAAGGCATTAAGCTAACAAGTTATATTGCAAAGAAATGCCGCGAAAAAGGTACTCTTATGCCAACGATTGAAAAACCAGAATATAGAGAACCTGCTGATGGCGAACCTTGGAGTGGATACGATGGAGCAATTGTTTTACCACCCAAGTGCAATCTTTACTTGGATAATCCCGTGGCATGTGTTGATTATAGCTCGTTGTATCCATCATCTATGATTAGCGAAAACTTGTCTCACGATAGTAAGGTGTGGTCCAAAGAATACGACTTGGAAGACAATTTAATCGAAGGTTCCGAATGGGGTGTTCGAGATGGGGAAGGTAATTATATTTATAATGACTTGCCTGGATATCAATATGTTGATATTGAACACGAAACATATAAATGGCAAGCTAATCCTCGAGGCAAGTTGGAGAAAGTGGTCAGTGGTATGCGCAAGTGTCGCTTTGCACAATTTCCTGATGGGAAAAAGGGTATTATGCCTTCTATCTTGGAAGAACTATTGGCTGCTCGTAAAGCTACACGAAAAATGATTCCTCAACAAAAAGATGACTTTATGAAGAATATTTTGGATAAGCGACAACTTAGTTATAAAGTCACTGCGAATTCATTGTATGGTCAATGTGGTGCAAAAACAAGCACATTTTTCGAAAAAGATGTTGCTGCGTCCACAACCGCTACTGGTAGAACACTTCTTACTTATGCACGACGGGTGGTTGAAGAAACATATGGTGATATTGAAGTAGACACACGATATGGACGCATGCGTTCCAAGGCGGAATATATTTATGGGGATACGGATTCTGTATTCTTCACATTCAACTTGGAAACATTGGATGGTGTGAAGGTGCGCGGTAAAAAAGCGTTGGAAATAACAATTGATCTTGCCCAAGAAGCAGGTGCGTTGGCAACAAAGTTTTTGAAAAAGCCACATGATCTGGAATATGAGAAAACATTCATGCCATTTTGCTTGTTGTCAAAGAAGCGTTATGTTGGAATGTTGTATGAAACTGATCCGGATAAAGGCTCGCGAAAAAGTATGGGTATCGTATTAAAACGACGAGATAATGCTCCTATTGTAAAAGATGTTTATGGTGGAATCATTGATATTTTGATGAAAGAACAAAATGTGGAACGGGCTGTGGAATTTTTGCGAGAGTGTTTACGCAATATTGTACAAGAACGTTTTCCACTTGATAAGTTGATTATTACGAAATCATTGCGTTCAACTTATAAAAATCCATTGCAGATTGCACATAAAGTGTTGGCAGATAGAATGGGTAAGCGAGACCCGGGAAATAAACCAGGATCTGGTGATAGAATCCCTTTCGTGTATATTGAAATTGAAAATAAAAAAGCTTTGCAAGGAGAAAAAATAGAACATCCTGATTATATTATTGAAAATAAGTTGCGACCGAATTATGGTCATTATATTACGAATCAGATTATGAAGCCAGTGCAACAGGTTTTCGAATTGGTATTAGATGATATTGAGTGTTTTCAACCTGGCCGAGAAGATTTTCAAGCAATGACTTCAAGTGTTATGGAAATGATAGGGGATGATCAAGAAAAAAAGGATAAAAAAATGATTGACTTGCGAAATCGTCAAGTGAAAATATTGCTTTTCGATGAATTTTTGGATGAACAGACAAAACCTATTCGTACAAAAAGTGCTGTTGTAAAAACTCCCAAGGATAAAAGCAGTGAGCCTAAAAAGCCTCGTGGGCGACCGAAAAAACTGAAAATTATGAAGGAAGAAGAAGATGGTAGTATAAACGAGGTGGTGCAAGAGCCTGGTGCTCAGGTGCAAGAGCCTTGTGCTCAGGTGCAAGAGCCAATTATGCAAGAGCCTGTTCCTGTCAAAAAGCCTCGCGGCAGACCGAAAAAACTAAAAATTATGAAGGAAGAAGAAGATGGTAATGTAAGCGAAGTTGTGCCAGAGCCAATTATGCAAAAGCCAATTATACAAGACCCTATTGCTCAGGTGCAAGAGCCTTGTGCTCAGGTGCAAGAGCCTATTGCTCCGGTAAAAAAGGGGCGAGGCAGGAAAATGAAGTTAGTAATAGAGGAATAGCACAGAAATTTATTTAAAAAGTTTATATTTTTATGTTTTATTTAGATTTTTATTTTGCATCACGCATCAACATTTTAGTTGCCAAATACGTGCCAGCACCTATCCACATGGTCGATATCATATTTCCTCCTTCGTATATTACCCAACGAAGAGCACTACAATGTGGTGCTGCCGCCACAAACGGACTTGCCAGAAACCCCAATATCGTCATTGGTGTACATAAATAAGTATATGCGTGTGGTGCTATATAGTGCAACATAATCCACATAAAATAGAACACGATCGCTGTTCGCATTTCCTTACTTAACTCTATGTTCATAATACTTGTGTATAACTTGGACATCATTCTTTGTAAAACGAATGTACTTTTAAATATGTTTCATTTTTTTCCATGTCTTATCTTTTTTCATATACATTGGATGTTAATGTAAATGTTTTACTACATTGCTCTCGAATATCAAGAATGTCTCTGTAAAATAAATCTTCCGCAACTAATCCCAATAAGAAAAATGTGATTATATGAATATACTTGATATCTAAAAGCACGTGGCTATATAATGAGGCTATAATGAGCGAATAAGTTATCCAATGATGAATATGATAACACTTATTTTTCCATATTAGAACCAGTTCATTTTTTTTGCTCGACTTGAAATTATTTTTATAAGCAATAGCTAAACCAAATAAGAAAACTAAACTATATTGGATATATTTCATATAATATTGTGGCATATATTATATGATATGAAATTTTATTTATGAGAATTATTATATTAAAACTTGACCTCGAAAACAATATTATTATTATGTTCAAGTTCATTTTCTAATTCTTGCAATTCGATACGTGCTTCAGCTACTTGGGCCTCTAATGATGAAAGCTCTGCTTTTTCTGCTGCCTCTTCAGCACCAGTCTTTGCCTCTTCGGCGGCAGCAGCATCACCCTTTGCTTCTGCCGCAGAATCAGAAGAAGATGTGGCAGAACCTTCGGCGGCAGTAGCGGAACCTGCTGCGGCTTCTGCCTCACTCTTTGCATCACCAGCGGAACCTGCCGCGGCCTCAGCCTCACTCTTTGCATCACCGGCGGAACCTGCTGCGGCTTCTGCCTCACTCTTTGCATCACCGGCTGAACCAGCAGCAGCATCAGCATCACTCTTTGCATCACCGGCTGAACCAGCAGCAGCATCAGCATCACTCTTTGCATCACCGGCCGAACTTGCTGCGGCTTCTGCCTCACTCTTTGCATCACCTGCGGAACCTGCCGCGGCCTCTGCCTCACTCTTTGCATCACCTGCGGAACCTGCCGCGGCCTCTGCCTCACTCTTTGCATCACCAGCCGAACTTGCTGCGGCTTCTGCCTCACTCTTTGCATCACCTGCTGAACCAGCCGCGGCCTCAGCTTCACTCTTTGCATAAACAGCTGAACTTGCTGAGGCTTCTGCCTCACTCTTTGCATCACCTGCTGAACCAGCCGCGGCAGTAGCTAACTCTCCGGCAATAATCGCAGCGTCAGCAGCGTTAATGGAAAAGTCGGCGGCAGCGTCGGCAGAACCAGATGCGGCTTCGGCAGAACCTTCAGCATCTTCCGCATCAACGTCTGCATCTTTTGCTTCTTTCTTTGCTTCAGCAGCGGAATCAGCAGCAGCGTCAGCATCAGCCTTTGCATCATCAGCATCAGCCTTTGCAGCATCAGAAAAATTAGATGCATTACCAGCGTCGGTCTTTGCTTCAGCAGCAGAACCAGCAGCGGCTTCAGCCTGACCCTTTGCAGCATCGCGTGCATTTTCAGCAGCAACTTGTGCTGCTTGTGCTTCTGCTACTCCGGCACTTACTTTGCGAACTGCCTCTTCTGTTTGGGCTAAAATTACACCTGCTTTAATTGCTTCTTCCGATGAAACATTAGCACTGTTTTGGGCTTTTTGTGATGCAATCATGACATCTCTTACAAGCTTGTCTCCGTCTAAAAGACGGGCGAAAATACTATTACCGGTCGTGTTATTCATGTTATGTAATATACTTTTATTTTTATTTTTATTTTATTTTATGTAAAGCTTCTAAAACATTCTTTCCTATTTTACGTACTTTTCCACCAGAAGATTCTATTGTAAGTGTTTTCAATTCTGAGTCATCACATTCAACTGCTTCTATTAATTTTTTAAGTGAGCCATATTTTTGCAATAATACTTGCGCAGATTTTATACTGACACCAGGTAAACATGTAAGCATGATTTCTCCAATGTTATCACCAGTTATATTTTTCTTCTTCTCTCTAAACACTGTTGCTACATCGCAATAATCTTTTTCCATTGGTTTATGCATTTCACCAATACTATAATACGGCTGCTCACTCGTATCCATTTTTTTCATCTTATTACATAATTGGACTATCCATGATGCACTTTCATTCATTGAAGTCGTTTTCCATAATGAAAATCCCTTGTAATGATTTATGGTAATACACGCAGACATGAGCGTATTTTTATCCATGCGACCTTTTTTCTCATTATAAGTATTCCAATCACCTTCTATTAAATAAAAAATATTATGATTAGGGACATTTGTATTACTCAATCGAAATGATTGTTCTTTGTATCGCCCATCTTTTATACTGGACGCCAAGTCGTAGAGAGATTTCCTTTCTATTATAATTCTTTCACTATCTTCTTCATCATATATAATAATATCACCTATTGGTAATGCTTTTATAATGATTTCATGAGTTCCATTCATAGAATTTATCACTTTTAATATATCGATCAACTCTTTTTCACGCACATCAATTTCAATACGCATTTTATATGAATCATACAAAATACTTATTAAATGGTTTCAAATTATTATAAAATAAAATTATGATGTTTCTTTTTTATTTTTCATTTTTATTTTTTCTTTTCCTTTAAAGCATGGGTCCACCCATACCAGGATATCCACCTGCGCGACTTTGATATTGTGTCATCTTAAATAAATAATTGGCGTTAAGAGCAGGAGCAGAAGGTTGATTGCCTCTATTGCTGGGTGTCATAAAACCGGTTGCAGATGGTGCGGCCCCACCCTTCTTCATACCACCAAAATAAGATGTTCTAACAGGACCATTTTGAGTCATAACTATAACACTTGGCATAATACCATTTGTACCACTTGGTCCTCCAAAACTACTACGACGAGCTATGGCTGAGCGACCACGACTGCTTCTGTATCCATTTCTTTGAGGCATTATAATAAATGTGGATATTTTATTATAATAATTTTTTTATGGTATGCTAAATATACGTATTATTAATTATACGTATTATTTAATTATATGTATTCTTTAATTATATGTATTCTTTAATTATATGTCATAAACATGCGACCAATTCCACCAGATCCAGCAGGATTAATAGAAAGAAGATTGTTGCGCTTTAAGTAATCAATTGTCTTGGGGCCACAGTTTTGGTAAGGAAAAGGAATTCCTTTTCCACCACGGGTTTGAATAGCTCTATAAACAGCCATGTTGCTATTATTACCAACACTGGAAGGACTTCCACCCATGCTTCCGTAAATGCATGTATTATTTGTAATGCTTGCAGTGTTACGTGCTTTTTTTCCTAAATTCATATTGACCATAGTTTATACTATAAAGAAATATTATTTTAAAAATTGATTTAGAATAATACGTATACACATTATTATACAATTACAATGAGTAAAGCATCCGAATATGACGATAATGATAATGAAGGGGGCAATGATTATGACAATGAAGATATTTCAAAAATGATTAAACAAGACATAGATATAATTGCTTCCGATGAAGGACTTATATTTAATCCATACAATCCGCAAAATATTGATATTATGACACGAGATGTTGAAAATATATTATCAAAATATGGCGTTCCTTCTAAAGTTCACAATATTAATTTATATAAACGGGCTTTTGTGCATAAATCATATGTAAAACGACCATACTTGGCGAACGAAGCAGAAAATATTACGATTGAAGAAAAACCAGATGACTGTTTGCCACTTAAAACAAAGTCGAACGAACGTCTTGAGTTTTTGGGCGACGGAGTATTGGAATGTATTACAAAGTATTATTTGTATCGCCGTTTTCCTAAAGAAAATGAAGGGTTTATGACTGAAAATAAAATTAAATTGGTGAAAAACGAATCTATTGGTGCGCTTGCACAAGAAATGGGATTACATAAGTGGCTTCTTATTTCACGCCACGCGGAAGAAAAAGGTACTCGAATATCTCATAAAAAATTAGGTTGCTTGTTCGAAGCCTTTTTAGGAGCATTATTTTTGGATTTTAACAAAATAGAAGTTCACGATGATGAAAAGTGGTTTTCGAATGTGTTTGTAACAGGACCCGGATTTCAAATGGCTCAAATTTTTGTCGAGAGCATTTTTGAAAAACATGTCGATTGGGATGCCATTATTCGAAGCCAAGATAATTTTAAAAATTTATTTCAAGTGGTTATTCAAAAAGAATTCAAGACTACACCTGATTATATTGAAATTAGTAATGATCCAGAAAAAGGATATACCATGGGTGTTTATTTATGTTTAGGCGCACCCATTTACGAAATGAATTATGCAAATGCTATACCTTATGATAATTTTAATTCATTGCAAGATATTCAAAACTTGTATGAACAAATTGGTAATGTATTTATCGTATTTGGGATGGGAACACATAAAGTGAAAAAGAAGGCGGAGCAGATTGCTTGTAATAAAGCGTATAATGCTTGTGTTAAGACATAATATGTCAAGTGTTAAGACATAATATGTCAAGTGTTAACACATAATATGCCATAGTAAATACAGTTAAAACCAATAATATATAATCTTATTTTTATATAAGAATAAGACTATGTCATCGAAAATGTCTATTTTAGAAAAGTTAAAAGTGAAACCAATTGCTAAAAAAAAAGAAGATGTTTCTATTGAAATTAAAATTTTTGATAAAACAAAGGATAAATTAGTTAATCGAGACGTTTTTTTATCCAAAATATCCACTGCGTTAAAAACGCAAAAAAAGAAGCCGGTTGGAGAAATTGATGTTTTAACACCCATTTTAGATCAAGAACCACCAGCATCAACCCCATTGCGCAGAGATGATGGTGCTAAGAAAACAAAAAAACGTGTTCGCATTACGGAAGAAACTGTAGGCATCGATGTAGAAGAACCTGCTCGCGAATTAATACCAAGTCAACGCATTAGTGCCAAGCCTTCAACCACTATTATTGCAGAAGGTCCAATGACTATGATTCAAATAGGCGATACAGCCACTGTGAAACGATTACCAAAAAAGAACAAGGACATTCTTCGCGCTTCCGCTTATTACTTGAACAATAGAGAGATTTTCGTTAATTTCATCAATACTCTTTTTGCAAAATATAAAACCGAATTAGGGGAATTAACTGAACAAATTAGTTGCTCTGATAAAAGTGGCGAAGCATTTCGCATAATGACTCATCAAAAAATTGTACGCGATTATTTATCCATTTATACACCCTATCGAGGATTGTTATTATATCATGGGTTGGGTTCAGGAAAAACTTGCTCTTCGATTGCTATTGCTGAAGGATTAAAAACGGATAAACAAGTTATTGTAATGACACCCGCGTCTTTGCGCCGCAATTATATTGAAGAATTGAAAAAATGTGGCGACCATATTTATAAAAAGAATCAATATTGGGAATTTGTTCAAGTCGGCGAAAATAAGCAATTACTTTCCGAATTAAGCCGCATATTGCATTTATCGGAAGATTATATAACTAAACGGGGTGGTGCATGGTTAGTAAATGTAAACAAACCTTCTAATTTTGATAAACTTGACACTGAATACAAAAATAATATTGATTTGCAAATAAACGAAATGATCCGCCATAAATACCAATTTATTAATTATAATGGTATGCGAACCAATCATCTTCGCGATCTATCGCTGAATTATCGTATTAATCCATTTGATAACAAAGTCATTATTATTGATGAAGCACATAATTTTGTAAGTCGTATTGTAAACAAGTTGAAAAAACCCGATTCACTTTCGTATAAACTATATGAATACTTAATGTCCGCCGAAAACGTGAAAATTGTTCTATTAACAGGTACACCAATGATTAATTATCCCAACGAACTTGGTATTTTGTTCAATATTTTACGCGGGTATATAAAAACCTGGAATTTTCCTTTGAATATTAAAACTACAAAACCTGTTTCCCAAAAAACGATTACCGAAATGTTTTCTGGTATTAGTGCGATGGATCAAATAGAATATAAACCATCTCTCAAGATCCTCACTGTTACACGAAACCCTTTTGGATTTATCAATAAACAGAAATCCGACAAGTATATTGGCGTGGCACAAGCAAAATCGGATGACCGAGGAAATCTCAGCGACGAAGGGTTCGAAAAAGTCGTTGCCAGCGTTCTTAAAAGAAATGACATTGAGATTCTTACAAGTGGAATAAAAATCGAATTATTCAAGGCTTTACCAGATACAATGGACGGATTTAATACATATTTTATCGATGATAATGGAAATGTGAAAAACAGCAATTTATTTAAACGGCGTATTTTAGGTCTCACATCTTATTTTAGAAGTGCGCAAGAACAACTGATGCCTCGTTTTGACAAAACAACCGATTTACGTGTCATTAAAATTCCCATGAGCGATTACCAATTTTCATTGTATGAAAAAGAACGCATTGAAGAACGTGAACTGGAAGGTCGCAATAAAAAGAAAAAGGCTCTGAAACCAGTAAACGAATTATACGAAGAATCCGTTTCTACATATCGTATTTTTTCACGCGCTGCATGCAATTTTGTTTTCCCAGAAACATTAAAACGTCCAAAACCCACCGAAAGTAGAGCTTTGCAGGAACTATCAGACTCTTTGAATGAAGACACATTAGATGGTGCCACTATGGAAGAACGATTAGAAAATCCTGACGGAACTTATGAAGCAGATGATTTCAATTATTATAATCAATTAGGGTTAGAAAATAGATCTTCCGTATCTGACATAAAAAAGAGCTTCAAAACCTTGTCAAAAGAATACATTGATGACGAATCGAAAATGAAGGAAATACAGGGCGCGTATGAATATTTAATTAATAGTGATAATAAACTCCAATACGACAAGTATCTTGAATTAAAAACATCTCAAGAAGGCGTTGACGTGGATTTTTCTTATGCCGCATTAATAAAATCTGCTTTGAAAACATTAGAAGCGAATAAAGAAACTCTATTTTCTCCCACCGAATTACAAAAATATAGCCCTAAATTTTTGAATATGTTGGAAAATATAAAAGATCCTGATCATGAAGGCTGCAACTTGGTATATAGTCAGTTCAGAACATTGGAAGGTATTGGCATTTTTAAACTCATATTAGAAGCCAATGGCTTTGCGCATTTTCGCATCAAGAGAGATGCCCAAAATAATTGGGCATTGGACCGCAAAGAAAGTGATCTTGGAAAACCCACATTTGTATTATATACTGGTACAGAAGATGCAGAAGAAAAAGAAATTGTTCGCAATATATTCAATTCTAATTGGGTTGGTGTACCAGATGGTATAGTTAGTGTATTAAAACAAATTTCTGAAAACAACAATTTGGGTGAAATAATAAAAGTATTTATGATTACTGCTTCCGGAGCAGAAGGTATTTCTCTCCGCAACGTAAGATATGTTCATATTACTGAGCCTTATTGGCATCCGGTGCGTGTTGAACAAGTTATTGGACGTGCTCGACGTATTTGTAGTCATGAAGATTTACCAAAAGAATTACGAACAGTGGAAGTATTTTTATATATAATGACACTTAGTGAAAAACAGAAAAAAAGTGAAGAAGCCGTGGAACTTCGCGCTAAAGACAGAAGCAAGATTGATAAACAAACGCCGGTAACTACGGATGAATCTCTATATGAAATATCCACTTTAAAAGAAGAAATTGCTCGTAAATTACTTACTTCTGTAAAAGAATCTTCAATTGACTGCACCATACATGCAACAAGTGGTTCGAGTGAAAAATTGAAATGTTTTTCTTTTGGAAAACCGAACGAAAAAGCATTTTCATATATGCCGTCTATTACGAACGAAGAATCAGATAAAGTATCCCAGGCCAATGAGAAATTCGTTGAACGCGAAATTGATATTATTAAAATGAGCGGAAAAGAATATGCCTTAAATAAAAAGACAAAGGATGTATACGATATTGATAGTTTCCGAGTTGCACAAGATACTGGTTCTCAACCGATTATAATAGGTCGCCTTATTCAAGTGGGGGAAAAATACAAGTTAGAAAAGAAATATGTCTAATTGGAATTTTTTAATTTTATAGTTTATATAAATTTTTATGATTTATATCAATTTTTATGATTGATATAAGTTGATTTTTTTACAGAAATTGAATAAATATACCTTTAATATGCTGGTACTGGTGCTGATGGTGATGCTGCACATGCTCCACATTTTCCACCCTTACGTTTTACCTTTCGTGTACCTTTCTTTGCACCTTTCTTTGCACCTTTCTTTGCTCTCTTCTTTGTACCTTTCTTTGTACCTTTCTTTGATCCCTTCTTTGATCCCTTCTTTGAACCTTTCTTTGCGCGCTTTTTAACTGGCATTGGCATTGCCTTTGCCACCGCGTCTACACCACTTGCCAATTTACTCTTTGATTCAGCATAACTTTTCTTTGCAATAGGAATAACATCAGCAACTGATTTACCAGGATTCGCCTTAAGTGCTTTCTTGATTTCATCAATCCAAGCCATGATTATATATAGAATGAATATTTTTATTTACGCAACGACTAAATATTATCTTTTGTAATAATTATACATTGGACTCTACTATACTTTGTCCATTTACAACTGCTAAACTACTTATTATTGTTTCAACCAGACTCAATATTTTCAATTGATTTTGTTTCAATTCTTTTAATTCGTCCAAAATAGGATCTTTTTTCTTGAACTTGGATATTAAAGGTAATGGATTTTCATAAGGACCTCCTGGATTTAAAACAATTTCTGTTATGGGTGCATTCATGTCATGATCAGTTTTTGGTTTAGTTTCTCGCACATTTGTATTGCTTGATTGAATCCATTTTTTTGCATCACCAAATGTAGATTCATTCGTCAAAGACAATGTCTCTAATTCGCGTTCTCTTGATGTAAGCATATTTTGAATCATCATGTCCATTTCGCCACCGATGGGCTTATCTTCGTTTGTATCCGCAAAAGATACTTCTTTGGGTTTTTTAGGTTGCAATAATTCATTCATATTATTTTGTTGATCTTGCATCTTGTTATTAAATTCTTCTTCGCGCTGCTTATGTATATCTTCCACTTTATATGCATTTTCTGCACTATAAACCACTTCTAATTTCTTTTTTGTTGAATTATTGTTTTGCGCTGATAAGTGTGAATTCGCAATCGCATGTACTTTACTCAGCAAAATCGGTATAATTTCTTTGTTCATGGCAACGATTTCATTAGATCCTTGATTATTTTGTGAAAAATTCGTCAATGAAGTGTCAAATATGTCTCTAATATCTTTGAATCTTTCATTCGGAATATTTTGAAACACGTCGCTTTCTTGTAATACACTCCATAACATATATTTATTTTCATTACTCAGAAAATCCATCACTTATATTAAATATTAACATTACAATATTTAATATTTATTAATCTTATATTATTAGTTTTCGGATGGGGTAAAATAAATTTTTCTAAATCTCTCCATTTCTTCGTCCGGGATACGTTCCTTCATTTTCTCTTCTGGATGTACATCTTTAATAGATTGAATTATAAAATATAAACTATACATTCCACATTCAGTATTTGAGCGCTGATGTTTTTTCTTATTGTCAAATCTTTGAATATGTATTCCTTTGTCGGAACATTGTTTCATTACTCTATTCATAAAAATATCTATTTCTTTTGGAACAGGATCTCCTACGCTATCGAAAAAATATATGAAACCCTTTTTTATGTTTATAAACACTGAAATCCAATGTGAACCAGATTTATAATGAGGATCTGTATTAAAAATAATGCCGATTTTATTGCACCCTTTGTGTAAAAAAGTATCAATGTCAAAGTTGCACAATTCATCCCATACGCATTTTTTCCGTGATTGCTTTTTATCAAAATCGATTGGGCTTGGTCCTAAAAAACAAAAACATGGATACGCATGTTCATATTGGCTCATAACATTTTCAATATCTGTACTTGTCAACCACTCATTTGGATTCTTATTCCATGAATTGGGCGACTCGGGTGCAAAAGTATAATTCAATAATTCGTCATCTCCGTTTTCTTTAACAAAGCTCTGTTTTAACCAACACTTTTCGGTATTACATATATGTTTCATGTTTAATCGCAATTGTTTCCATATTTTATGTGGCTCTTTTGTGGAAATTTTCGCGTCCGGGTGACGGGAGTTCCAATAATTTCGCATTTTTAATAATTTATCATCTGTATAACACGTCATTGTGTTATCATTTTTAGAACTGGGTGCACAATGTGGTTTTTTATAATCCATTTTATGTGTTTTTTTATGATATTGGCGATTTTTCTTCTTGTGTTTCGTGTTTTTTCCCATCTTCATAATTAGTATTTATATTATTCTTTTTTTTATTTTTATCTTTCTTTTTTGGAACGTCTTTATTTTGTAGTTCTTTACTTTTCAATCGTACCTTAATTGTGGGATCCCCGGGTACCGAGCTCG